>OIEP01000019.1_pt1 | contig 240508 bp, 197 predicted proteins | sample 1581861 | NCBI WGS metagenome assembly OIEP01 (sample SAMN03281009, study PRJEB24777) | human gut metagenome | isolation source: fecal sample PR192 from 1 month old female Indian infant, vaginally...
ATGTTATATTTATCGGGAGAATAACTATAATGTTGATAAATAAATTTAAACGTAATTTATACATAAAATAAATCTAAAAAACTAAAGATATAAATATTCATGATATTTAATGTGATTTACCCGAAATAAAGCTGCGAATATTCCTAAGCGCGAATTGACAATATTAAAATCTGTCGATAGCATGGCGCCAGTTTGATACGGATAACGACTTGAATATTATATCCATTTAATGGAGTGATATTCTTTGTATTATTAATATCAAGCACAAATGAAAGGATGCGCACGGTATTGCGCTTTTACGTTAATACATTGACTGCATTAACTGTATTGAAAAGGATAAATCATGAATAAAACATTACTTGCTACTATGGTTGCTGGTTGCGCGGTGTTCTCTGGTGCTGCGTTTGCAGTAGACGGTCAGGTGAAGTTTACCGGTGCTGTCATCGATGCGGGCTGTGACGTGGTCAACAATATGGCTAACCCGCTGGAAGTGCTGATGGGGCAGGTTCCCAAGACGCAGTTTACCGGCGTTGGCTCGACTGCCGCAGAACAACGCTTCGCCATTAAGTTAGAAAACTGCCCGAATACGGTGACTAAAGCATCGGTAATATTCTCTGGCGATAACGTTGGCGGCGACGACAGCAAACTGAAACTGACTGGAGCAGGTTCTTCTGGCGTCGCGTCCGGTGTAGCCCTGCAGCTGGTTGATGGCAGCACCAACGCGACCCTGCCGCTGTATTCCCGTTCGACCAGTCTGGATATTCCGGGTTCCGGTGATATCGATCTGCCGTTCCGTGTGCGTTATATCCAGACTGAGAGCACCGTTACTGCTGGTACCGCTGACGGCGCTGCGAACTTCACTATCAGTTACAACTGATTCCCGTCTATTTGACCGTGCAGCGAGCCGAATACGGCTCGCTTTTCCAGGGAGCAGGAGATGAAACGATACCTCAACGTGCTGATGGCTGGATGGCTGTTAGTCGGTTCTGCGGCATATGCGGGCGTCGTCACCGGCGGTACTCGTCTGATTTATCACGGTGGCAAAAAAGAGGCCTCTCTCAGCGTAACGAATAATGATGCTACACCATATCTTATTCAAAGCTGGGTAGAGGCGAATAACGGCTCTTCGCCCTTTCTGTTAACCCCGCCATTATTTCGCCTGGAGGGTGAACAGCAGACCCGTCTGCGGGTGATTTATAGCGGCGGGTTACCAGAAAATAAAGAAAGTATGTTCTGGATGAATATCAAAGCGATTCCATCCTCTCAGGCTAAAGAGGGCGCCAATACCTTACAGATTGCCATTAAAACGCGCATCAAATTAATTTATCGGCCGAAATCCGTTGCGGGAACGCCAGAAATGGTGACGGAGCAGCTGCGCTGGACGCGCAGCGGCAATACGTTGCAGGTTACTAACCCCACTGGATTTTATATGAATTTCGCTGAGGTAAAAATGGGTGGCGCAGAAGTCAAAGACGCTAATTGGGTGGCGCCGGGAGAAACGGCGCGCTTTGAACTACCGCGCGGTAGCGCAGGCACTTTGCGCTGGAAATTGATTAATGATTACGGAGGAATTGGCGCACCGCACAGCGCTGATTTATAAAGGCCGTCAGGCCAGGGAGTTCCAGAGAGAATGACAAATAACCATAATAAATGGCGGCTAAATCAGATAGCTGTAGCTCTGGTCGTTGCTTTAATACCGTGGTGTGGTGATGCGCTGGCGCGGGATGTATTTAACCCGGCCTTGCTGGAAATAGATGGCCCGCAGACGGGCATCACGGATCTATCGGCCTATGAGCGTGTTGGAGGGCAGCAGCCGGGAACCTACCGGGTAGATATTTACCTCAACAATGTCTTTATGGATACCCGGGATGTGGCTTTTCAACAGCGCGACGCTCAGGGAGCAATCGAATTGCAGCCCTGTTTGAACGTTGAGGAGCTTGCCGTGTGGGGTGTGCGCGTTGCGCAGTTTCCTGAACTGGGCCGCAAATCGGCGGACTGTGCGGATTTGGGCGTAATACCGCAGGCAAAAGCCGATTTCCGTTTTAGCCAGCAGCGTCTGTTATTAAGCTTCCCTCAGGCGGCGGTTGCCAGCGCCGCGCGGGGATGGGTCGATCCGAAACGGTGGGATGACGGGGTGACGGCGCTCCTGCTGAATTACTCTTTGAGCGGGGCGAATAACTGGTCGCGTAAAGATCATACGCCCGACAGCGACAGCCAGTACGTTAATCTGCGTCCCGGCATCAATATCGGGCCGTGGCGTTTACGCAATTACACAACGTGGAACCGCAGCAGCAGCGGCGAGGTGTCACATAGCAGTTGGGATACGGTTTATACCTATGCGCAGCGCAATATTACCGCTCTGAAAGGCGTGTTGACGCTGGGTGACAGCAACACCGATGCCGATGTTTTCGAAGGCATTCCTTTCCGTGGGGCGATGCTCGCGTCCGATGACGATATGCTACCGGAAAGCCTGCGCGGATATGCGCCTGTCGTTCGTGGCATCGCCCGGACGAATGCCCAGGTCACGATTCGTCAGAACGGCTATGAGATTTACCAGTCCTACGTCTCTCCCGGCACGTTTGAAATCACCGATATGTATCCAACCGGCGGCTCGGGCGATTTATCGGTCACCATCAAAGAGTCTGATGGCAGCGAGCAGCACCTGGTGGTGCCCTATGCATCGCTTCCCGTACTTCAGCGTGAAGGCCGTCTGAAATACAGCCTTACCTCCGGCGTATACCGCGCCTATGACAATAGCATTGATCAGACGCCTCTAAGCCAGGCCACGGCGATTTACGGTCTGCCCTGGGGAGCGACCCTTTACGGTGGGGGGCAATTTAGCCGCAAATATCAGGCGCTGGCGCTGGGGATGGGGAAAAACCTCGGCGCGATCGGCGCCGTCTCAGCGGATGTCACCCAGGCGTGGTCGAAGCAGCGGAATCAAGACCGGGAGAGCGGGCAGTCGCTACGGGTCCGCTATAGCAAGGATCTGCCGGGCATGGGAACCAACGTGACGCTGGCGGGATATCGCTATGCGACCAGTGGCTACTGGGATATGCAGGAGGTACTGAATACCTATCAGGATAATCGCGATAGCGCTTCGAGCGAACGGCGGCGTAACCGCGGAGAAGCGACGCTCAGCCAGAGCCTCGGCGACGAAATAGGGTCGCTGTCGCTGAGCTATGTCCATGAGGATTACTGGTCCACCGGGCGTACGATGGAATCCGTTGGCGTCAGTTACAACAATAGCTGGCGTGGTATTAGCTATAGCCTGAACTACAGCTATAACCGCAATACCACCGATCGGAGTAGCGGAAAACGTAATGACGAAGATCATCTGTTCGCGCTCAGTATTAGCGTACCGCTCGGTGAATGGCTACCTAAGCCAGTTTATGCAAATTACGCGTTGAACAGCAGCAAAAATGGTTCTACCAGCAATACGCTGGGGCTATCCGGCACGCTGCTGGAGCGTAATAACCTGAGCTGGAGCGTGCAGGAAGGCTATACCAGCCAGGGAAGAGGCGAGAGCGGCAGCATCAACGCGGACTGGCGCGCAACCTATGCTGAACTGACCGGCGGCTACAGCCATGACAAATACAACCATCGCCTGAACTACTCCCTGCGCGGCGGGGCACTGGTACATGAAAACGGCCTGACGCTGGGCCAGCCTTTTGGCGAAACGGTGGCTTTAATTAAGGCCCCTGGCGCCGCGGGCGTCGGCGTAAACAACCAGACCGGCGTCAGGACCGACTGGCGCGGCTATACCGTGGTGCCTTACGCCTCGCCTTATCGCAAAAATACGCTGACCCTTGATACCAGCACCATGCCGGATGATGTCGAGCTTGCGTTAACCACCCAGACGGTGGTGCCGACTCGCGGCGCGGTGGTTCGCGCAAATTATGTTACCAGCGTAGGCAATCGGGTGCTGATGACGATACGCCGGGAGAATGGTCAGCCCTTGCCTTTTGGCGCAATGGTAAGCGTGACAGGTGCCGCAGCACCAGCGCAAGCTTTTATCGTTGGTGATGGCGGGCAGGTCTATCTGACCGGGCTGGCACCTGATGGCGAACTTAATGTGAAATGGGGGGCTGGCGCACAAGAGCGCTGTCGGGTCCCGTATGCGTTGCCGTCAGGCAAAACCCTAACCGGTATTATTGTCGCCCAGGGGCTATGCCGCTAATCGAAAGGATGCAGAGACAATGAAACGATTTTCAGGAATATTGGCGGGTCTGGCGGCGCTGATGATATCGCCGCAGGCGATGGCGGGAAATGGCTGGTGCCAGAATAATAGCGGTGCTCCATTTCAGGACAGCTTTTCGTTTGTTCAAACGTTCACCGACCCTTTGCAAAATCAGGCCGGCAGGTTGTTTAACCGTTTGTACGGGTGGAATACCGGGGGAACATACCTGACAACATGTGATTGCAAATATTCCGCTACTCTGCGGGTTAAAGCGACGATACCGGGCCTGACTCAGACCCAGACCCGCAACGGACTCAATTTCTATCGACTTAATGAATACCTCGAAATTGCCAGCGAGATATATTTAGCGGGGTATCAAAATCAATTTTTTCCTACCCCGGTTAATAATCAGGGTTTTGATGTTATTGTATGTGGTGCAAATGGTACATATTTTGATGCCGGCTCGCGAGGATATATATCACTCTATTTTACCCGACCTTTTGTCGGCCAGGTGACGATCCCTCAGACGGTTGTTCTTAATGTTTACGGTTCGACGAAATCGGGAAGCTATAGCTCGATTCCAATGACGCAGATATCAATGAGCGGTACGGTGACGGTACCGCAATCCTGTGAAATTAATACCGGTCAGCCGATTCACGTCGATTTTGGCGATATTGCGGCCAACAACTTTAAAACAGCGGGCCAGATGCCGACGGGTTTCACTCCGCATACGGTAAATATGACGCTGGCCTGTACCAATATTTCCAACAAGGTAAAAATCGCCCTTTCATTTCAGGGGGCAGCGGATAACCATGACAACTCTGCGCTGGCCACCAGCAATAATGACATTGGCGTACGGATCGAAAATATTACCGGAACCAAAATCCCTGTTCTTTCAGGATTGTTACCGGTCAATATGAACTACTCTGCCCAGATCGGCGAAACAACCATGAAAATCTATCCGATTAATACTACCGGCAATTTGCCCGCAGGCGGCGGATTTACGGCCACGGCAACCATTCAGGCTGAAATTCAATAACAGGAGCAAATAATGAAAAAGGCGCTATGGCTGGCATTGTTACTACCTGTTTGTGCATCATGGGGAGGCGTCCCCCTGTATGTGAAAGGTAATATTTATTTTCTTCCCTGTAATGTGAGCACCGACACAAAATATCAGGAGGTGGATTTTGGTACGTTTCTGAAAAGTGATTTTCAGACGCCCGGTACCGCTTCAGAATGGAAAACATTTAATCTGAAGGTGGAAAACTGCCCGCCAGGAACAACAAAAGCGACGGTGAAGTTTGACGGCATAACGGATAGCGATGATGCCACGCATTTCGCCAATCAGGCGGCCAGTAATCCGGCGCAGAATATTGCGCTGCAAGTAACCAACGCCGGGCATACGATAACCTACAAAAATCAGGACCAGATGACGATTGATATTAACAGTGGCAACGCGACGGGCGTCTTTCCGCTGGCGGCACGCTTATATTCAACCCAGGGGGCGGTGACGGCCGGTAGATTTGAGTCTGTAGTACAGCTGACATTCACCTGGCAGTAACTTTAGAGCCTATCTCATTAGGACTATTTTGCTTGTCATTTTGAACCTGGGCAGTGCTCAGAATCCTCACGTACTAGGTGTACGCTCCGGTTCTTCCGCGCTGGCCGTGTTCAAACTGTCTGCGCCAATAACGCCTGGTGGGATAGGCTCTTAATATCTATAGCCGCCATACTTGAGGTTGCAGGTGCGTTGGTAATAGCCCGACCCACATCCCCTAATGCCGTTCACTTAAGCCAATCATCGGTGTTGTCTTTTGTTTTATTTGTCAGCGGCAATCGCATTATTGGTGGTTATGGCGAATATGGCGCATTTTTCATTTTCGCCCATTCAGATTCCGTGGTCTGTTCCGTTCACGATAAATACGCGGATAGTCGTTATATCCACAGCGTGTGAACGGGCAGGGGGACGTTTCGCCCGTCCCCCTGCACCCCCGGCATGGCGCTGAAAACCTGCCGCTGCGCGGTCCGCTCCACTCCGGCTTCATCTGGCGGACCGGGCGGGACTCGACGTCCCTGTCTCGACCCGCCCTCTGGCCGCCGTCCTGGCGGCCAGTCCTGGATGCGCGCCTGCGTTCTCGCCAGGTTTCCTTGATGCGCCCAACCCCCATGCGGTGAGTCCGTTATTCGTCAGTGGCTTTTCAGAGGCTGAAAGTCATAAAAAAATTATATCCTTTATATTTCAGCCCGTATCAGCTCAGTTAGTGAATCAAACGAATCAGATTTTCGTTTAAACCACCGATTAACAGAACCGCTCAGCCAGCCATAAACGCAACTGACAACTCTTAACTGACCAGCATTAGGCCCACATCCCTGAGCCTCGTTCTTGTGGGCGCTGCGCACCTCAGCCGCTGGCTGTGGGGTTCCCGGCGTCGCCGCGTTATCCCCGTTTTTATTCCACTATTTCCTCTATTTCCACTATTCCACGGTATAGGTCAGAAAATCTTCCGCCAGTAGGGTGGACGGGAAGACTTCCCGACACTCAGCCAGCAGGCGCTGACAGCCCTCGGCGTCATAGCGCGAGCTGAAATGCGTGGCGATAAGCGTACCGACGCCCGCATCTCGTGCCAGCGCAGCCGTTTGCTGGCTGGATGAATGCCCGCGGCTGTTAGCCTTTTCCGCCATCGCCTGTTCGAGGGTGACCTCATGAACCATGACGTCCACGCCGCGCGCCAGAGCCAGCGCTTCTGTGCAGGGAGCGGTATCGCCGAAAATCGCCAGCTTTTTACCCGGCGTTGCCGGACCGAGATAGCGGCTGCCATCAATGACCCTGCCATCTGCCAGTTCAACCGTTAATCCCTGTTTTAAACGCTGAAACATCGGGCCGGGGGGCATGCCATCGGCGATAAGCCTGGCGGCATCAAGCGTGCCTGGCTTATCGTGCTGCTCGATACGATAGCCGTAGCACTCAACCGGATGGTTTAGCGGCCAGGCAGTAACCCGGTAGCCTGCTTCATCAAAAACCACGCCTTTTTCAACTTCGACAACGGTAAGCGGATAATCGGTCCATGAACCGCTAAGGCGTAGCGTGGTTTCCACAAACTCTTTCAGCCCCTCAGGCCCGTACAACGTCAGCGGCAGCGAATTTCCCTGCATCGAGCGGCTGCAAAGCAGACCGGGGAGGCCGAACAGATGGTCGCCATGTAAATGGGTGATAAAAATCTTATTCAGTTTGCCAGGATGATAAGGGGTATGCAGAAACTGATGCTGAGTTCCTTCTCCGCAGTCGAACAGCCACATCTCAGCCGTTGTCGGCTGTTGCAAATTCAGCACCATAGACGTCATATTACGTGTACGGGTGGGCACGCCAGCGGATGTTCCCAAAAATAGTAATTCCATCGTCCGGTGTCCTTAGGGCGAGAGTCAAAAAACAGAGTATACCTGCCATTATTCAGGTTGCATGTGCGTTGGTTGCGGAGTGTCCGGGTGAAACGATATCAAGTAAGGAACGATAAATGATGATATGGCAGGATCTACACCACGCTGAACTGACCGTTCCACAGCTCTATGCTGTGTTGAAGCTACGCTGTACGGTGTTCGTTGTCGAACAAAACTGCGCTTATCTGGATGTCGATGGCGACGATCTGGTGGGAGAAAACCGTCATCTTCTCGGCTGGCGCGACGGCGAACTGGTGGCCTACGCGCGCATTCTCAAGAGCGATGATGAGTTTGAACCAGTGGTGATTGGCCGGGTGATCGTCAGCCCGGCGGCGCGCGGCCAGAATCTCGGCTATCAGTTGATGGAACAGGCGCTGGCCTGTTGCCGCCAGCACTGGCCGCAAAAGGCGATTTATCTGGGGGCTCAGGCCCACCTGCAAAAATTCTACGCCAGCTTTGGTTTTGTACCGGTTACTGAGGTTTACGATGAGGACGGCATCGAACATATCGGCATGGCGCGTGAAATCGTCGCCGTCTAACGAGCCGCAGTCAAACGTGGCTTCCTCATTGTAGGTACTGCTATTCATTGTGTTACCCCGTATAATATAGGGCCTTTATTCTGTGGCGGTTTGCGCGTTGTTTGTTTCCCTCTACCGGAAAGTTTATATAGCTGTCTGGCCGACGATTTTCCGCCAGCCGCCACACTCTCAACGGCGTTTACCTTTTGGTGGCCTTTAACCTGCGGCGGGTATACGGGTTAAAGGCCATCATTTGTTGTTTTTGCGCCTCTTGGTGTTCGATGGGGCGATAAATATACGTTGAGATTGTTCGTCGGGGCTGAACCGAAGCAAGAGCGGCTGAAAATTGAACATAACGCTGCCAACGTGCGTGCGTTTTGCTTGCAGAAACACAGATAAAACGATGCATATCAAAACGGCAATAATTTGCATTATTTATACTTAGCCTCAATATTTGATACTGGACAAATTCATGTCAGTAAGCGCATTTAACCGACGCTGGGCGGCGGTGATCCTGGAAACGTTAATTCGCCACGGCGTGCAGCATATCTGTATTGCGCCCGGTTCGCGCTCGACACCGTTAACCCTGGCGGCAGCGGAAAACCACGCGTTTATTCACCATACCCATTTTGACGAACGCGGCCTCGGCCATCTGGCGCTTGGGCTGGCGAAGGCCAGCGGCCAGCCGGTGGCGGTGATTGTCACTTCCGGCACTGCGGCGGCTAATCTCTATCCGGCGCTGATCGAGGCCGGATTGACCGGCGAAAAACTCATTTTATTGACCGCCGACCGTCCCCCGGAATTAATTGACTGCGGGGCTAATCAGGCTATTCGTCAGCCGGGGATGTTTGCCTCGCATCCCTCGCAGACGATATCGTTGCCTCGTCCGTCGCCGGATATTCCCGCCCGCTGGCTGGTTTCGACTATCGATCAGGCGCTTGGCGCGCTGCGCACTGGCGGCGTTCATATTAATTGCCCGTTTGCTGAACCGCTGTATGGCGATATGGACGATACCGGCGTTGAATGGCAGCAGCAACTGGGGACATGGTGGCAGAGTGATAACCCCTGGTTGATCCAGTCGTTGCATCTGGAAAGTGAAAAGCAGCGCGACTGGTTTTTCTGGCGACAAAAGCGCGGTGTGGTGGTAGTCGGGCGAGTGAGCGCCGAAGAGGGCAAAAAGGTGGCTGAGTGGGCGAAAACCCTCGGCTGGCCGCTGATTGGCGATGTGCTCTCACAAACCGGGCAGCCGCTGCCCTGTGCCGACTTGTGGCTTGGCAATAGCAAAGCGGTTACTGAACTGGCGCAGGCGCAAATCATTATCCAGTTGGGCAGCAGCCTGACCGGAAAACGGGTGTTACAGTGGCAGGCGACCTGCGAACCTGAAGAGTACTGGCTGGTGGACAATCTACCGGGACGTCTGGACCCGGCACAGCATCGCGGTCGTCGCCTGGTCTGCGCCATTGACCGCTGGCTGGAGCTGCATCCGGCGGAAAAACGCCCGCAGTGGGCGACCATGGTGCCAGAACTTGCGCATCAGGCGTGGCAGGCGGCGGTCGCCAGTTGCACGGATTTCGGCGAGGCGCAGCTGGCGCAACGGATTCACCGCTATCTACCGGAACAGGGTCAGCTATTTGTCGGCAACAGCCTGGTGGTGCGGTTAATTGATGCGCTGTCGCAGCTACCGGCCGGTTATCCGGTTTACAGTAATCGCGGAGCCAGCGGAATTGATGGCCTGCTGGCGACGGCCGCCGGGGTACAGCGTGCCTGCGCGCGCCCGACGCTGGCCATCGTCGGCGATCTTTCGGCGCTCTATGATCTCAATTCGCTGGCCCTGCTGCGCCAGGCGTCGGCGCCGATGGTGCTGATTGTTATCAATAATAATGGCGGGCAGATTTTCTCTCTGTTGCCGACGCCGCACGAGCAGCGAAGCCAGTTCTATCTGATGCCGCAGAATATCAATTTTGATCATGCGGCGGCGATGTTTGGTTTGCCTTACCATCGTCCGGCGGGGTGGGCGGCGCTGGAATCTGCCCTGGATGCCGCCTGGCGAGAGCCTGGCGCCACGCTAATCGAACTGGTGGTGAATGGAACCGACGGTACGCAAACGCTGCAGCAGTTGCTGGCGCAGGTAAGCCAGCTATGACGCTGCATTCGGTGGCAGAATGCGGCCAGTCGGGCTACCCCTGGCTGGTCTTTTTGCATGGTTTTTCCGGCGATTGCCGCGAATGGCGGACGGTGGGAGAGGCGTTCAGCGCCTATCCGCGTTTGTATCTCGATCTGCCGGGCCACGGAGGTTCGGCGAATATCGAAGTGAGTGACTTTGCCGATGTCTGCCAGCTCCTTAAGAATACGCTGAATAGTTACAACATACTAAAGTACTGGCTGGTGGGTTACTCCCTGGGCGGACGGGTGGCGATGGCCTATGCCAGCCAGCCGCGTAAAGGTCTCTGCGGGCTGGTCGTCGAAGGCGGGCATCCGGGATTACAGGATGACAACCAACGTCTGCTGCGGCAGCAAAGCGATGCCGCATGGGCGGAACGCTTGCGCTGCGAGCCTTTGCCGCAGGTCTTTGCCGACTGGTATCAACAGCCCGTTTTTGCTTCCCTTGATGAATCCCGTCGTGCGGCGCTGATTGCGCTCCGCAGCCAGAATAATGGCGCGGCGTTAGCGGCGATGCTGCAGGCAACCTCACTGGCGAAACAACCCGATCTTCGCAGGTTATTACAGATGCGTGATTTTCCTTTTCATTATCTTTGCGGCGAACGCGACGGCAAATTTCGCGCCATTGCGCGGCAACTTGCTGCGACCACGCACATTATTAATCATGCCGGACATAACGCACATCGGGAAAATCCCGATGCCGTAGCGGCCTGTCTGGCGCAGTTTTTAGCGAGTTAACTGAAGGACACCCTATGATCTCTCTTGATGAAGCCATGCTTTACGCCCCGATTGAATGGCAGGACTGCTCTGAAGGCTACACCGACATTCGTTATCAAAAATCAGCGGACGGGATTGCCAGAATCACCATCAACCGCCCGCAGGTGCGCAACGCATTCCGTCCACTGACCGTTAAAGAGATGATTCAGGCGCTGGCGGATGCCCGCTATGACGACAATATCGGCGTCATTGTCCTGACCGGCGAAGGTGACAAAGCGTTCTGTTCCGGCGGCGATCAGAAAGTTCGCGGCGATTACGGCGGCTATCAGGACGACGCCGGCGTGCATCACCTTAACGTTCTCGATTTCCAGCGTCAGATCCGTACCTGTCCGAAGCCGGTGGTGGCGATGGTCGCGGGTTACGCCATCGGCGGTGGTCATGTACTGCATATGATGTGCGATCTCACTATCGCCGCGGAAAACGCCATTTTCGGCCAGACCGGTCCGAAAGTCGGCTCATTTGACGGCGGGTGGGGCGCTTCTTATATGGCGCGCATCGTCGGGCAGAAAAAAGCCCGTGAAATCTGGTTCTTGTGCCGCCAGTACGACGCGCAACAGGCGCTGGATATGGGGCTGGTGAATACCGTGGTACCGCTGGCGGATCTGGAAAAAGAGACCGTGCGCTGGTGCCGCGAAATGCTGCAAAACAGCCCGATGGCGCTGCGCTGCCTGAAGGCGGCGCTGAACGCCGACTGCGACGGTCAGGCTGGTCTGCAGGAACTGGCGGGTAACGCCACCATGCTGTTCTACATGACTGAAGAGGGTCAGGAGGGGCGCAACGCTTTCAATCAGAAGCGCCAGCCGGACTTCAGCAAATTTAAACGGAACCCGTAATGCGACAGGTGCAGGTTTACCGCTGGCAGCTACCGATGGATGCGGGCGTCGTGCTGCGTGAACGGCGGTTAAAAACCCGCGATGGCGTGCTCCTGCGGCTGCAGGAAGGGGGGCGTGAAGGCTGGGGGGAAATATCTCCTCTGCCGGGATTCAGCCAGGAAACCCTGGACGATGCGCAGACGGCGCTGCTTGCCTGGGCCACGGCCTGGCGCGATGGCCAGGACGCTGCGCCGCCAACGCCGCCTTCAGTTGCTTTTGGCGTCAGTTGCGCCCTGGCGGAGCTGCGTGACGAACTGCCGCACGCGGCGGATTATCGTGCCGCGCCGCTCTGTACCGGCGATCCGGATGAGCTGTTTGCGAAGCTTTCCCGGATGCCCGGTGAAAAAGTCGCGAAGGTTAAAGTCGGCTTGTATGAAGCGGTGCGCGACGGCATGGTGGTGAACCTGTTGCTGGAAGCGATTCCCGATCTGACGCTCCGCCTTGACGCTAACCGCGCCTGGACGCCGCTTAAAGCGCAGCAGTTCGCCAGATACGTTAATCCGCAATACCGCAGCCGTATTGCTTTCCTGGAAGAGCCGTGCAAAACCCGCGATGATTCGCGCGCGTTTGCCCGGGAAACCGGTATTGCCATTGCCTGGGATGAGAGCCTGCGCGAGGCGGATTTTGCGTTTGTCCCGGAGCCGGGTTTACGGGCGGTGGTGATTAAACCTATGCTGACCGGCAGCCTGCAAAAAGTGCGGCAGCAGGTGGCGCAGGCTCATGCCCTGGGGCTGACGGCGGTCATCAGTTCATCCATTGAGTCGAGCTTTGGCCTGACGCAACTGGCGCGGGTTGCCGCCTGGCTGACGCCGCACACCATCCCCGGTCTGGATACCCTGAGTCTGATGCGCAGCCAGCTGGTTCGCTGTTGGCCGGGCAGCGATCTGCCGTGTCTGACCGTTGATGGCCTGGAGCCGCTGCTGTGACATTGGGTGACTGGCCCTGGCGCTACTGGCGTAAGCGGCGGGGAGAGGCGCAGGCGCTACGGCTGAATGAACAGCGGATAAGCTGGCGAGAACTGTGCGCGCAAATTGATGCGCTGGCCGCCGGGTTTCACGCGCAGGGCGTGAGCGAAGGCGATGGTGTGCTGATCCGCGCTTATAATCAGCCTGATGCTGTATTGGCATGGCTGGCGCTGTTGCAGTGCGGCGCTCGCGTCCTGCCGCTGAATCCGCAACTGCCGACCGCATTGTTGGCGCAACTGCTGCCCTCGTTAAGCCTCCGCCACGCGCTGCTGCTCAATGGCGGCGACCTTGCGGAGAACCTCAATCTGCTGGTTATGCGCTCTGCAACTGGCGAGCACGCGGTTGACTGGCGGGACGATCGCATCGCCTCAATGACGCTAACGTCGGGGTCAACGGGGTTACCGAAAGCGGCGGTCCATACTTTTCGCGCTCATCTTGCCAGCGCTGAAGGCGTGCTGGCGATGATACCGTTTGCGCCTGAAGACGACTGGCTGCTGTCGCTGCCGCTGTTTCACGTTTCCGGCCAGGGTATTTTCTGGCGCTGGCTGCTGGCGGGCGCTGGTCTGACGGTGCGCGAGAGACAGCCGCTGGATCAGGCACTACGGGGTTGTACCCATGCTTCCCTGGTGCCAACCCAGCTCTGGCGTCTGCTGAACGGTGATGCCGGTGTGTCGTTAAACGCGGTCCTGCTTGGCGGCGCGGCGATTCCGGTGGCGCTTACCGAGCAGGCCCGTCAACGCGGTATTCGCTGCTGGTGCGGTTACGGGCTGACTGAGTTTGCCTCCACGGTGTGCGCCAAAGAGGCCGATGGTCTGGCAGATGTCGGGCGGCCGCTGCCGGGGCGTGAGTTAAAGATTGTTGATGGCGAAGTCTGGCTTTGGGCCGCCAGCATGGCAATAGGCTACTGGCGGGAGGGACAAATTACGCCGCTGATAAATGAGAGCGGCTGGTTTGCCACCCGCGATCGCGGCAGACTGGATAACGGCAAACTGACCATCCTCGGGCGCATGGACAATCTCTTTTTTAGCGGCGGGGAAGGCATTCAGCCGGAAGAGGTGGAGCGGACGATCGGCGCTCATCCGCAGGTTCAGCAGATTTTTATTGTGCCGCTGGATGATGCTGAATTTGGCCAGCGCCCTGTGGCGGTAGTGGAGTGCAGTGAACATTGCGATCTTGCTATGTTAGCTGCCTGGTGTTCCGACAAGCTGGCGCGCTTCCAGCAGCCGGTGCGCTGGCTACGGTTACCGGAAACCCTGAACACGGGCGGGATTAAAATTTCCCGCCGGGCGCTGCGAGACTGGGTAAATGGCGGGCTTTAACCGCCATATCAACCAGCCAGAGGCGATCGTTTTCTTGTCTGTGACGTTGCAGCGCTGACGCTGTTAGTAGCAACTGGTTACAATCACAAGGGTAAAGGCGGCCTCAGTTCATTGATTCCTTAGCGTTCAGCAGTACAATTCTGCGGTGTTTCGGGATTTTTTTATTCATGTCTTCTGGATAGATAAAAATGAAAAAAAGCATAATGATGGCCCTCTGCGGCATGATGTTCGTCTCGACGGCGGCAAATGCCATCAGCGTTGGCGGGCAGGTTGGTAAGCACTACACCAACCTTGGGGTCGGTTTTGGCACGGAATCCACGGGCCTGGCAGTGACCGGCAACTGGTTGCACAACGATGATGATGGCGATGCGGCAGGGCTGGGGTTAGGGCTGAATGTGCCGTTGGGGCCATTTCTGGCGACCGTGGGCGGCAAAGGCGTTTACACTAACCCGAAGGACGGCAGTGATGGCTACGCGGCAGCGGTTGGCGGCGGTTTGCAGTGGAAAATTGGCAGCAGTTTCCGCCTTTTTGGCGAATATTATTACTCCCCGGATTCACTCTCCAGCGGCATCGACAGCTATCAGGAAGCCAATGCCGGCGCGCGTTTCACCATTATGCGCCCGCTAAGTATCGAAGCCGGTTATCGTTATCTTAATCTGGCAGGCAAAGACGGCCATCGCGATAATACCGTGGCGGACGGTCCGTACATCGGCGTTAACGCCAGCTTCTGATCCTCCGGCGCGGTATGCCGCCGCGCCTGATTTTTCGCGTTTTTCAGCCAGCGACTTCGCGCTACTTTGTCGTTCCTTTCTCGCGTTCCCCCGGCAGACAACGATCGGCGTTGTTCGGGGAACGTCTGTGGTTCCCTGTCCCGCAGCGGGAATGATTTAAGGTATAGTATTCCGACTAATCAGGCTGGAGTTGACAATGTTAAACGTGGAAATGCTGTCCACTGGCGACGAAGTATTGCATGGACAAATCGTCGATACGAATGCCGCGTGGCTGGCGGATTTCTTTTTTGATCAAGGATTACCTCTCAACCGTCGCAATACCGTGGGTGACGATCTCAATGCTCTGGTGGCGATTTTACGCGAGCGCAGCGAGCATGCCGATGTTCTGATCGTTAACGGTGGTCTGGGGCCAACCAGCGACGATCTGAGTGCGCTGGCCGCGGCGACGGCCAAAGGCGAAGGGTTGATTTTGCATGAAGAGTGGCTGGACACGATGGCCCGTTTCTTTGCTGAACGGGGAAGGCCGATGTCCGCCAGTAACCGCAAGCAGGCGGAAATTCCGCAAAGCGCGGAGATGATCAATAACCCGGTCGGCACCGCCTGTGGCTTTGTTTTGCAGCTTAATCGCTGCCTGATGTTCTTCACCCCCGGCGTGCCTTCCGAGTTTAAGGTTATGGTCGAGCAGGAGATTTTACCGCGCCTGCGCGCACGTTTCCCGCTACCGGCTCCCCCGCTGTGTCTGCGTTTGACCACTTTTGGACGCTCGGAAAGCGAACTGGCGCAGAGCCTCGATCATCTGCCGTTGCCGCCTGGCGTGGTGATGGGCTATCGCTCGTCAATGCCAATTATCGAACTGAAGCTGACCGGGCCTGCTGAGCAGCGCGAGGCGATGCTGGCGCTGTGGTCGGAAGTGAAGACGGTCGCCGGAGATAGTATGATCTTCGAAGGCACTGAAGGCCTGCCGGCACAGATTGCCTGTCGCCTGCAGGCGCGCCAGCTAAGCCTGACGCTGAGCGAGCAGTTTACCGGCGGTCTGCTGGCGCTACAGCTTTCACGCGTCAATGCACCGCTGCTGGCCAGTGAAGTGATCCCCGCTCAGGAAGAGACCCTCGCGCAGTCCGCTCGCTGGGCGGCTGAACGGCGCGAAAAACACTTTGCTGGTCTGGCGCTGGCGGTCAGCGCTCAGGAAGGTGGGTATTTGAACTTTGCGCTCTCCACGCCGGAAGGTACTCACGCCCTGCGGGTCAAATTCAGCACCAATCGTCATAGCTTACAGGTGCGTCAGGAGGTCTGTGCAATGATGGCCCTGAACATGCTACGCCGTTGGCTCAATGGTCAGCCGGTAGCCAGCGAGCATGGCTGGATTAACGTTGTCGAGTCACTGTTCGTTTAAACACACCGCTGCGTCGGGAACCGCTTCCGGCGCGGCATAAGTCCAGCCCGCTGTACTCGCTTTAAAATATTCTGTGCACTATCTCGCATTTTCCCCTCTTCAGGCGTCCACTTCGCTGGAATAGTGTCGTCATTTGAAGTCGCTCACAATTTACAGCCCCGACAACCGCAACACTGATTCCAGTATTCAGGATTGGAGTCCAGCATGTTGGAATCAAGCAAAGTTCCGGCGTTGACCCGCGCCATTGATATTCTCAATTTGATCGCTCGCATCGGCCCCTGCAGCGCCGCGACCATTATTGACGAACTGGGTATTCCGAAAAGTACCGTTTATTTGCTGCTGGGTGAGTTGAAAAAACAGCGTTTTCTCAGCATCGATAATCAGGACAACTACTGCCTGTGGACCAAACTGGTTGAACTGGCCGGCCATGCGTTAAGCAAAATGGATCTGCGTGAACTGGCGCGCCCGCGCCTGACGCAATTGATGGATCAATGCGGGCTGCTTTGCCACCTGGGCATTATTGATAACGGTAACGCTTATTACATTCTGAAAATTGAATCCCCGGCCACCATCAGCGTGCGTTCGCATGAGGGGAAGAGTCTGTCGCTTTATCGCTCCGGTATCGGTAAATGCCTGCTGGCCTGGCAGCCTGAACGGGTACAGGAATCCATTATCAGCGAACTGCGTTGGGAGCAGGCTACGCCAACCACTATCACCAGTGCGTCGAAGCTTCGCGATGAGCTGGGGCGCATTCGCGCCAGAGGCTGGAGCTTCGATAACGGCGAAGATTATCCGGATGTTCGTTGCGTGGCCGCGCCGGTGTTTAACGCCAATAACCAGTTGACCGCCGCCATCTCCGTGGTGGGGACGCGTCTGCAAATCAATGAAGACAATCGTGATTACCTTGCCGGTAAAGCGATTGCCTGCGCCAAAGATATTTCCCGACTGTTGGGGTGGAAGAGCCCCTTTGAACAACAAGCCTCATAATAAGGAGAAGCGTATGACCCTACCGAAAATTAAACACGTTCGCGCCTGGTTTATCGGCGGTGCGACGGCAGAGAAAGGTGCAGGCGGCGGTGATTATCACGACCAGGGGGCGAACCACTGGATTGACGATCATATCGCCACCCCAATGAGTAAATACAAACAATATGAACAGTCCCGACAGTCGTTTGGCATCAACGTTTTGGGCACGCTGATTGTGGAGGTGGAAGCTGAGAACGGACAGACCGGTTTTGCGGTATCAACGGCGGGGGAGATGGGCTGCTTTATTGTTGAGAAACACCTCAACCGTTTTATTGAAGGTAAATGCGTCAGCGATATTAAACTGATCCATGATCAGATGCTCAACGCCACCATGTATTATTCCGGCTCCGGTGGTCTGGTGATGAACACTATCTCCTGTATTGACCTGGCGCTGTGGGACCTGTTCGGCAAAGTCGTCGGCCTGCCGGTGTATAAACTGCTGGGCGGCGCGGTGCGCGATGAAATTCAGTTCTATGCGACCGGCGCGCGCCCGGATCTGGCGCAACAGATGGGCTTTATCGGCGGAAAAATGCCGACCCACTGGGGGCCGCACGATGGCGATGCCGGGGTGCGTAAAGATGCCGCGATGGTCGCAGAGTATCGTGAAAAATGCGGCCCGGATTTCTGGCTGATGCTGGACTGCTGGATGAGCCAGGATGTTAACTACGCCACTAAGCTGGCTCACGCCTGTGCGCCGTATAACCTCAAGTGGATTGAAGAGTGCCTGCCGCCGCAGCAGTACGAAGGCTATCGCGAACTTAAACGCAATGTGCCAGCCGGGATGATGGTCACCAGCGGCGAGCATCACGGTACGCTGCAATCCTTCCGTACGCTGTCGGAAACCGGCATTGATATTATGCAGCCTGATGTTGGCTGGTGCGGCGGCCTGACCACGCTGGTGGAGATCGCGGCGATCGCCAAAGCGCGCGGCCAACTGGTGGTACCGCACGGTTCATCCGTCTATTCCCACCATGCGGTCATTACGTTTACCAACACGCCGTTTAGCGAGTTCCTGATGACCAGCCCGGATTGTTCAACCTTGCGTCCGCAGTTTGATCCGATTCTGGTTGGCGAGCCGGTGCCGGAGAAGGGGCGCATTCACAAAAGCGTGCTGGATAAGCCGGGATTTGGCGTCGAGCTGAATCGCGACTGCAACCTGAAGCGACCTTATAGCCACTGATCCTGCCGTGCCGCACCGTGCTGACGTGCGGCCTCTTCTTGAGGATATTACGATGAGCAACACCTTGCTTGAGAGCGTGGTGAAGAAAAACCGCGCCCGTTTGATCCCGTTTATGCTGGCGCTGTACGTGCTGGCGTTTCTTGACCGCTCGAATATCGGTTTTGCCAAAGAGACCTACCAACTGGATACCGGGTTAAGTAATGAAGCCTATGCGCTGGGGGCGGGGATTTTCTTTGTGGTATACGCCTTTCTTGGCGTGCCTGCTAACCTGCTGATGCGCAAATTCGGCGCGCGAAAATGGATTGGCTGCACCACGCTGCTGTGGGGCGTGCTCTCCGCAGCGATGGCTGGGGCGGATACGGAAGCGAAATTTTTGCTGATACGCACCTTACTCGGGGCTGCCGAAGCAGGCTTTTTCCCCGGAATGATCTACCTGACCTCCCAGTGGTTTCCGCAGCAAAATCGCGCCAGCATCATGGGGCTGTTCTATATGGGGGCACCGCTGGCGTTGACTCTCGGTTCGCCTTTATCCGGTGCGCTGCTGGAAATGCACGGTTTTATGGGGCATCCGGGTTGGTTCTGGATGTTCATTATTGAGGGATTATTGGCCGTTGGCGCGGGGGTATTTACCTTCTTCTGGCTGGACGACACGCCGCAAAATGCGCGTTTCCTGAGCGCGACTGAAAAACAGGCGCTGATCGGCGAACTGGCCAGAGAAGAGGAGAAAAAGATCACATCGCGGCTCTCCGATGCGCTGCGCAATGGCCGGGTCTGGCAACTGGCGATTATCTATCTGACTATTCAGGTAGCGGTTTACGGTTTGATTTTCTTCCTGCCGACCCAGGTTGCCGCGCTGCTGGGCACCAAAGTCGGGTTTGTTGCCTCGGTGGTGACCGCCATCCCGTGGATTGCGGCGCTACTTGGCACCTGGCTTATTCCTCGCTATTCCGACCGTACCGGCGAGCGCCGTAATATTGCGGCATTCACCCTGCTGGCGGCGGCGATTGGCATTGCCGTCTCCGGACTGGTTTCACCGGTGCTGGCGATTATCGCCCTGTGCGTAGCCGCCGTTGGCGTGATTGCCGTGCAGCCGGTTTTCTGGACCATGCCGACTCAGTTGTTGTCCGGCACGGCGCTGGCCGCCGGCATTGGTTTCATCAATCTGTTTGGCGCCATTGGCGGTTTTCTGGCACCGATTGTTCGTGTCCAGGCGGAAACGATTTTCGCCAGTGATGCCGCCGGATTATTGACGCTTGCCTGTGTGGCGATTATTGGGGTCGCTATTATCTTTTCACTGCGTGTTAATCGCGCCGTTCCGCGGGCTGACAGCGTACAGCATTAACGTAAGGGATACCTATGAACGCAATTTTATCGAATCCGTTTAAAGCGGGATTATTACAGGGGGAAGCGCAAATTGGCCTGTGGCTGAGCTCGACCTCCTCTTATATGGCCGAGATCGCCGCCACTTCAGGTTACGACTGGCTGCTGATCGACGGCGAACATGCGCCGAATACTATCCAGGATCTTTATCATCAGCTTCAGGCTATTGCGCCGTATGCCAGTCAGCCGGTGATTCGCCCGGTAGAGGGCAGTCGCACCCTGATTAAGCAGGTGCTGGATATCGGCGCCAGAACGCTGCTGGTACCGATGGTCGATACCGCCGGACAGGCGCGGGAGATTGTTTCGGCAACCCGTTATCCGCCGATCGGGACGCGCGGCGTCGGCGCCGGAGTGGCCCGCGCCGCACGCTGGGGAAGGGTCGAAAACTATATGGCGCAGGCGAATGATGAACTCTGCTTGTTGATCCAGGTGGAGAGCAAAATGGCGCTTGATAACCTGGATGCGATCCTCGAAGTGGAGGGCATTGATGGCGTATTTATTGGTCCTGCTGATTTATCGGCTTCGCTGGGGTATCCGGATAACGCGGGTCACCCGGAGGTGCAGCGGATTATAGAACAGAGCATCCGCCGCATTCGCGCGGCGGGGAAAGCTGCCGGATTCCTGGCTGTGGACCCGGAAATGGCGCAAAAAGCACTGGCGTGGGGGGCGAACTTCGTCGCCGTGGGCGTCGATACCCAGCTTTATACCAGCGCGCTGGATAACCGGCTGGCGATGTTCAAGCCGGTAGCCGGGCAACCGGGAGGAAAGGGGAGCTACTAGGCGCTTAATGGCGCGGGTTTTCAGACCAGCGCCTGCGCCAGCAGGGAGATGGGATGTTCACAGCGTTTGCTGGTGGACATCTCAATCTGCCACTTGCAGGTTTCGCAATCGGTCACCACCAGATCTGCGCCGCTTTCGTCAATCTGCCGGAACAGCGGTGCGCCAATCGCCTGCGACGATGCGTAATTCTCCGACTTAAACCCGTAGGTTCCGGCGATACCGCAGCACTGGGAATCGAGCACTTGCAGTTGCAAGCCGGGGATCAGCCGCAGTAGCTCAAGGGTATACAGCGACCAGCCCATTTTCTCCATATGACAAGGGGTGTGATAAACCACCTTCAGCGGCAGCGATTTTAAAGGCAAACTGCGACCGGCATCCAACTGACGCCAAATCCAGCGGGTAGCCAGTTCAATCCGTTCGCGAATGTCGTGATTATCGATATCCAGCACATGCGAATATTCGTCGCGCAAGGTAAAGGCGCAGGTCGATGAGGTGGCGATAATCGGCAGGTTATTTTCCCGCATCGCCGCGACGTTACTGAGCGCCTGTTTACGCGCTTTAGCAAAAAATCCGTTGGCGATTAACGGCACGCCGCAGCACTTCTCTTTGCTGAGTAACTGCACGCCGACCCCCATAGCGTTCATCACGCGGACAAGATCTTTGCCCAGTTGCGGATGATTATAGTTGACATAGCAACCGTGAAAGAAAGCGACCTGCTCGCGATATTGCACCTGTTGGGCGGCCAACTGGCGCCAGGCGCGACGAAAGGTGCCGAAACCATATTTAGGCAGCGTGCGGCGATGATCGATTTTCAGCGTTGCGTCGAGAACCTGGCGTACCGGCTTTAGCCCGGTTACGGCATTAACCAGCGGTGCAAACGGTGTGGATAGCGTGCCCATCAGGTCGGTGTGGCTGAGCACGGCATCGCGCAAGGTCGGTTTTTGCTGACTGTACTGAATGCGCGCCCGCTGGATAATATCGCCGATTCTGACATCTGAAGGGCAGGCTACCTCGCAACGCTTACAGTTGATGCAATATTTTAACGCTTCATCGTAGAGGGCTCCGTCCTTCAGACGCAAACGCTCGCCGTCCGGTCCGGCCTGCTTGGGGCCCGGATAACGCGGATTGACGCGGCTGACAGGGCAGGCGGTAGTGCAAACGGTGCATTTAATGCATTGCTCAAAACGGGTGTCGTTCATGATTCTTCTCCGGCAAGCTCGCTAATTTGCTTTGCGGCATGCAGCGCCGTCACCGCGCAGATGCCGCCGCCGCATCCCAGGGCAATGGCGTCAAAACCTCCGAGCAGGGAACCAATGGCGAACAAATTTTCCAGTGGCTGCCCCTGACGCTGCGGGCGTAGATTCGCATCGGTTTTCAGGCCGAAACGTTGCCAGGGCTGCGAAGCAAAAAAGTCCTGCTGATACCAGCCTTCGCGCGGTAACGTCTGTTGCAGGTCGAGACCGAGAATCGGCTCCCGCACAGCGTCACGTTCGGCGACCAGTCCATTACTGAAAAAGCTGCCGCTGGCCAGCACGGCAAAACGCGGACGCAGCGGGATATCGCCGTGGTTGCGCGTCCAGACTGCGTCAACGACACCATTATGATGACTGATGTTGATCGCTTCATCCCCATTAAGCCAGGTTCCGCCGCGACGAATAAACTGGCGCTGTAGCTGAGCGTGCAGGCGCATCCCCGGCACCGATGGCGGCAGAGTCGGCAGCAGGCGAAGCGGGCAGGGCAAGCGTTGTTGCAGCCAGTGATAGAGGCGATCATCGGCGAGACCGAAACAGGCTGGCATGATTAACAAATTGTGTTGCTGCGCGAGCGGACGGAGCGCGGCCAGCAGCGTCGGCCAATGGGCGTCGTCGTCCAGCAGGCGGGCGATATTCGCGGCGCGGAATTCGGAGGGATTATCGCGCAGGACATCAAGCAGAGGTAAATCGATCTCTTTCGCCGTCGCGCTGACGCCGCGCTGATTCAGTGAGGCCGCGGCCAGATGCGGCTGGAAATCGGCAAATCCGCTGATACCGACCAGACAGACCTGGCGGGCGGGCAGCGGCGCGGTAGCGATTTCCTGCGGTGAAAGCCAGGCCGCGCGTAACGTTCCTAACGGCGTGACGCGTAGATGCGACTGGCTGGCGTCTCCCTGCATGACGATGCCGCTGGCGGCAAGCAGTTGCTGGGTCTGGCGGGCGTACATCATAACCCGCTCGACGCCAAGTCTGGCATAAGGGTGTTGCGGAAGCTGGTGGGTTAGCTGGTTTATGCCGTGAGCGATATCGGTGACGCTTTCACCGTTCGGCAGCGCCGAGAGCAGATCCAGCGAGGCGGAAGAGAAGTGCAGAGCGCTTTGACCGCGACTGACAATCACGCTGCGCAGGCCGCGCTGGTTTAGCGCCAGCCCGCATAGTAACCCGGCCAGTCCGCCGCCGATAATCACGCAATCAAACTTCATCCTGATGCTCCTTCTGTAGCCCGCACAGGCCGAGATAAACCCAACGGGTAAACTCGCTTTCGCGCAGCGCATCGCCCCAGGCGACCGGTTGCACGCCTTTCCAGCGTTCGTTAAGAAATTCAGACAACTGCGTGAGGGATTGCGCAGAGGTGGCGACGTTGAAGCGCTGTAGCAGTCCGGCGGCGCGACAGGCACACAGTTCGCCCTGGCAGGTCCCCATGCCGACGCGGGTGCGGCGGCGCAAATCGAGCAGATTTTTCACCGCCAGATTTTCCACTGCGTACTGAACTTCGCCGGCGGTGACGGCTTCGCATTCGCAGACCAGACTTCGGTGCTGGCGGCTATCGCCAAGCCAGGCAGGGGTGCGATCGCCATGGCGATAGATGGCCGACCCGCGCAGCGGCGCAGGTAAAGAGATAATTTTGCGCAGGGTGGTTTCTGCCGATTCCTGCGAACCGGGCAGCGGCGTATCGGCAGTGGTGCAGGGCGTGGTGTTGCCCAGTTTGCGGCACACCGCATCCGTGGCCCATTCCGCCATCAGGCGATAGGTCATCAGCTTGCCGCCGGTGATGGTGATAAAGCCGTTCAGGCCGTCGCGTTGGGCGTGATCGAGCAGGACGATGCCGCGACTGACGTTGCGCCCGCTCGGATCGTCATCGCTGGCGACCAGCGGGCGCACGCCGGAGTAAGCGCGCAGCACGCGGGTGCGGCCCAGTACCGGGGCCAGCTTTTCACCTTCGCGCAGCAGGATATCGACTTCGGCGGCGGTGACCCGGTTATCGTCTATTTCATCATAGGCGATATGCATTGAGGTGGTGCCGATTAGCGAGATGGTATCGCCGGGCACCAGAATATCGGCGTCGGCGGGTTTGCGGCAGCGGTTAATGACCTGTTGGTTAATACGGTGATCGAGGATTAACAGAGACCCCTTGGCCGGGAACATGGCGACGCGCAGGTCGGCATACTCGGCGATGTGCTGCCCCCAGATACCGGCGGCGTTGACCACCACGCTGGCGCGTAGCGTACGCGCTGCATGATGTTGGTGGTCATAAAAGTGGACGCCGCAGACGCGATCGCTCTCGCGAAGTAAACCGGTGACTTCACAGCCGGTGAGCACCAGCGTGCCATGCTCGCGGGCATCCAGCATATTGGCGGCGGTAAGACGGAAGGGATCTACGGTGCCGTCGGGAACCTGAACGGCGCCGATTAACGTGGGATTGACGGCAGGTTCAATGCGCAGCGCTTCGGCGGGCGTCAGGGGATTAGCATCAATATCCGCCTGTCGGCAGGCGGTGATAAAGGTTTGCTGATAGGCCAGATCGTCTTCGGGTAGCGTGATAAACAACCCGCTGGTTGGCTCAATACAGTGACGGGCGATGCGGCGTAAGATCCGGTTTTCGCTAATGCACTCTCGCGCCGATTCGCTATCGGTGACCGCGTAGCGTGCGCCGCTGTGCAATAATCCATGGTTACGTCCGGTTGCGCCGGTGGCGATGTCATGTCGCTCAATCAGCGCCACACGTAGCCCTCGCAGCGAACAGTCCCGCGCGATCCCCGCGCCGGTTGCGCCGCCGCCGATGATAATGACATCGCATTCCTGGGTGTCGGCCATTTTCACATCCCTCTACTTTCGCTTTACATCATTTAGCCATACTGAACGTGTGGATTGTTTGATTTCGAGCATATTCGAGCGAAATTCGAACTGAATTTGTGATTTTGTGCTCACAATGGAAAATTTTGTCATATTTCTGTAACAATATGTGCAATGTTTCACAGTATCGACACAGCGCTTTGCCTACTATCGCAGTCTCAACGGAACCTGGTGAATAAACTGGCTTTTTTGCATCAACATAAAGAGAACCGTACTGGTCACGGAGGCTGCAATGTTAAGTATTTTTAAACCTGCTGCGCATAAAGCGCGTTTGCCAGAGGCGGAAATCGACCCGGTATATCGTCGATTACGTTGGCAGATCTTTATTGGTATATTTTTCGGCTATGCCGCTTACTATCTGGTACGTAAGAACTTTGCCCTGGCAATGCCTTATCTGATCGAGCAGGGGTTTTCCCGTGGCGATCTCGGTTTTGCGCTCTCCGGCATCTCTATTGCCTACGGATTTTCGAAATTCATCATGGGGTCCGTTTCCGATCGTTCGAATCCGCGCATTTTCTTACCCGCTGGTTTGATCCTGGCCGCGCTGGTGATGCTGGTCATGGGTTTTGTGCCCTGGGCGACCTCCAGCATTATGGTGATGTTTGTCCTGCTGTTTTTGTGCGGGTGGTTCCAGGGAATGGGGTGGCCGCCCTGCGGACGCACGATGGTGCACTGGTGGTCGCAGAAAGAACGCGGCGGGATCGTGTCGGTGTGGAACTGCGCGCATAACGTCGGCGGCGGGATCCCGCCGTTGCTGTTCCTGCTAGGGATGGCCTGGTTTAACGACTGGCATGCGGCGTTGTATATGCCTGCCTTCGGCGCCATTTTACTGGCGATTTTCGCCTTCGCCATGATGCGCGATACCCCGCAGTCTTGCGGTTTGCCGCCGATTGAAGAGTATAAAAACGACTACCCGGATGATTACAGCGAAAAGAATGAAGAAGAACTGACCGCAAAACAGATTTTCATGCAGTACGTCCTGCCGAATAAGCTGCTGTGGTATATCGCGGTGGCGAATGTGTTCGTTTATCTGCTGCGCTACGGCGTTCTCGACTGGTCGCCGACTTACCTGAAAGAGGTGAAGCACTTCGCGCTGGATAAATCCTCCTGGGCTTATTTCTTATACGAATATGCCGGGATCCCTGGCACCCTGATTTGCGGATGGATGTCCGATAGGGTGTTTAAGGGCAACCGTGGCGCGACCGGCGTCTTCTTTATGACGCTGGTGACCATTGCCACCGTGGTTTACTGGCTGAACCCGCCGGGTAATCCTGGCGTGGATATGGCCTGTATGATTGTTATCGGTTTCCTGATTTACGGCCCGGTGATGCTGATTGGCCTGCATGCCCTGGAGCTGGCGCCGAAAAAGGCGGCGGGTACGGCTGCGGGCTTTACCGGGTTGTTCGGCTATCTCGGCGGCTCCGTGGCGGCGAGCGCCATTGTTGGCTATACCGTTGACTTCTTTGGCTGGGATGGCGGCTTTATGGTGATGATTGGCGGTAGCGTGCTGGCTGTCCTGCTGCTGGCAGTGGCGATGGTTGGTGAAAAGCGTCACCACGCGCAGTTGAAAAAGGCTTAACTTAAGGAATGCGTATGAAAACATCCTTATCGACGTTCATGGGCGCAATTCTACTGGCGGGAGCGACGTTGAGCGTCAGCGCGGCGGCGGGGGATAAAATCGTTATCGCCCATCGCGGCGCCAGCGGTTACCTGCCGGAACATACTCTACCGGCGAAAGCGATGGCCTACGCGCAGGGCGCCGATTATCTTGAGCAGGATCTGGTGATGACGAAGGACGACCATCTGGTCGTCCTGCATGACCACTACCTTGACCGGGTCACTGATGTTGCCGAACGTTTCCCGAATCGCGCTCGCCAGGACGGGCGTTACTACGCCATTGATTTCACGCTGGATGAAATTAAATCCCTGAAGTTTACCGAAGGTTTTGATATTGAGAACGGCAAGAAAGTACAGACTTACCCTGGCCGTTTCCCGATGGGGAAATCAGATTTCCGCGTGCATACCTTTGAGGAAGAGATAGAACTTGTTCAGGGGCTGAATCATTCGACCGGGAAAAATATCGGTATCTATCCGGAAATCAAAGCGCCGTGGTTCCATCATCAGGAAGGGAAGGATATTGCGGCTAAGACGCTGGATGTGCTGAAAAAGTATGGTTATACCGGTAAAAAAGATAACGTCTATTTGCAGTGTTTCGATGCAGCGGAGTTGAAGCGCATTAAGAATGAGCTGGAACCGAAGAGGGGGATGGATCTCAATCTGGTGCAGTTGATTGCGTACACCGACTGGAATGAAACTCAGCAAAAACAGCCGGACGGCAGTTGGGTTAACTATAACTACGACTGGATGTTCAGGCCCGGCGCGATGAAACAGATCGCCAGCTATGCCGACGGGATCGGCCCGGACTACCATATGCTGATTGATGAAAAATCGACGGTGGGGCATATCACGTTGACCGGCATGGTGAAAGAGGCGCAGCAGAACAAGATGGTGGTGCATCCTTACACCGTTCGCGCCGATCGCCTTCCTGACTACGTCACGGATGTTAATCAGCTTTATGACATCCTGTATAACAAGGCGGGCGTGGAAGGATTGTTCACCGATTTCCCGGATAAAGCGGTGGCGTTTTTGCAGGAGAAACACTAAAAAGCTGGATGGCGGCTTTGCCTTACCTGGCCTGTGAACTGCGGTTTTGTTGGTCGGGAGCGCTGCGCGCTACCCGACAAAATCACATCTCGATCTCAATATCCCCTTTTGCCCTGCAACAGCAGGGCAAAATTTCCCCTTCACTGATAAATGCCAGCGGCTCCGTCAGCCAGTCTACCTGGCCTGAGAGCAGACGACAGCGGCAGGAGCCGCAGTAGCCTTCGCGGCACTGGTATTCCACGTTGATATTATGCGATTCCAGCGCGGCCAGCAGAGAAGGGTGTTCATCCTGACACTCAAGATGCGTGTCAGAAATCTTCAGAAAAATACGACTCATCAGAGCTGGAAGTTGCTCAGGTCGTCAGCATCGACTTCGGAATCGATCTGCCCGACCAGATAAGAACTGACTTCCACTTCCTGCGGCGCAACCTGCACGTTATCGGACACCAGCCAGGTGTTGATCCACGGGATCGGGTTGGAGCGGGTCTGGAACGGCAGATCGAGACCAACCGCCTGCATGCGGATGTTGGTGATGTATTCGACGTACTGGCACAGAATATCTTTGTTCAGGCCAATCATTGAACCGTCACGGAACAGATAATCCGCCCACTCTTTTTCCTGCTGAGCCGCCAGCACGAACAGGTCATAGCACTCCTGCTTGCACTCTTCGGCGATTTCCGCCATTTCCGGGTCATCGGCGCCGGAACGCAGCAGGTTCAGCATATGCTGCGTGCCGGTCAGGTGCAGCGCTTCATCACGGGCGATCAGACGAATAATCTTGGCGTTACCTTCCATCAGCTTGCGCTCGGCGAAGGCGAATGAACAGGCGAAGCTGACGTAAAAGCGGATAGCTTCCAGCGCGTTAACGCTCATCAGGCACAGGTAGAGTTTCTTTTTCAGCTCGCGCAGGTTAACAGTAATGGTTTTGCCATTAACGCTGTGCGTACCCTCGCCCAGCAGATGCCAGTAGCTGGTCAGCTCGATCAATTCGTCGTAGTAGCTGGAGATCCCTTCCGCGCGTTTCTGAATCTGCTCATTGGTGACAATATCGTCAAACACCACCGCCGGATCGTTAACGATGTTACGGATGATATGGGTGTAGGAGCGCGAGTGGATAGTCTCGGAGAATGCCCAGGTTTCAACCCAGGTTTCCAGCTCCGGGATCGAGATCAGCGGCAGCAGGGCGACGTTCGGACTACGCCCCTGAATGGAATCCAGCAGCGTCTGATACTTGAGGTTGCTGATAAAAATGTGCTTTTCGTGCTCCGGCAACGCCTGATAGTCGATACGGTCGCGGGAAACGTCAACTTCTTCCGGACGCCAGAAGAAAGAAAGTTGCTTTTCAATCAGCTTTTCAAAGATGTCATATTTTTGCTGATCGTAGCGGGCGACGTTCACCGGCTGACCAAAAAACATCGGCTCAAGCAACTGATCGTTTTTGGTCTGCGAAAAAGTGGTATATGCCATTAAATGTGAGTCCTGTTGAAATTGTATCGCCCGGCGGTAGTTCGTTTGCCGGGCCTACAAAACCGTAGGCCGGGTAAGCGTCGCGCCACCCGGCAAAATAACTTATATCTTACATGCGCCGCTTTCGCAGCAATCGTCCTGGATGGACGGCGCCAGGTCATCCTGGGCATCTTCCGCGCCATCGCGGGTGTTGTGATAGTACAGTGTTTTTACGCCGAATTTATAGGCATTGAGCAAGTCTTTCAGCAACTGCTGCATCGGCACTTTTCCTGACGGGAAACGCGTCGGATCGTAGTTGGTATTGGCTGAAATCGACTGGTCGATAAACTTCTGCATAATGCCCACCAGTTGCAAGTAACCGTCGTTGTTCGGCATCTCCCACAGCAGTTCATAACCGTTCTGCAGTTTTTCGTAGTCCGGCACCACCTGGCGCAGAATACCGTCTTTCGACGCTTTAATGCTGACGTGGCCGCGTGGCGGTTCGATCCCGTTGGTGGCGTTGGAGATCTGCGAAGAGGTCTCAGACGGCATCAGCGCAGAGAGCGTGGAGTTACGCAGACCGTGCGTTTTGATCGATTCGCGCAGGGATTCCCAGTCGTAATGCAGGGATTCGCTGACGATCGCATCGAGGTCTTTTTTGTAGGTATCGATCGGCAGAATACCCTGTGCATAGGTGGTTTCGTTAAACCACGGGCAGGCCCCTTGCTCGATAGCCAGTTCGTTAGAAGCTTTCAGCAGATAATATTGAATCGCTTCGAACGTTTTGTGCGTCAGGTTGTTGGCGCTGCCGTCTGAGTAGCGTTTGCCGTGCTTCGCCAGATAGTAGGCAAAGTTAATGACGCCAATCCCCAGAGTACGACGGCCCATTGCGCCGCGCTTAGCCGCCGGAATCGGGTAGTCCTGGTAATCCAGCAGGGCGTCCAGCGCGCGAACCGCCAGTACCGCCAGATCTTCCAGTTCATCCAGGCTATCAATCACGCCGAGGTTGAAGGCGGACAGGGTGCACAGCGCGATTTCGCCGTTTTCATCGTTAACATCTTCCAGCGGCCTGGTCGGCAGGGCGACTTCCAGACACAGGTTGGACTGACGGACCGGGGCGACAGCCGGGTCAAACGGGCTGTGGGTGTTGCAGTGGTCAACGTTCTGGATGTAGATACGGCCGGTGGAGGCGCGTTCCTGCATCATCAGCGAGAACAGTTCAACTGCTTTAATACGCTGCTTACGAATGCTGTCGTCCTGCTCGTACTTGGTGTACAGGCGTTCAAACTCATCCTGGTCGGCGAAGAACGCATCATACAGACCCGGAACGTCGGACGGGCTGAACAGGGTAATGTCTCCCCCTTTCAGCAGACGGGTATACATCAGCTTGTTGATTTGTACGCCGTAGTCCATGTGACGAACGCGGTTGGCGTCGGTACCACGGTTATTTTTCAGTACCAGCAGACTTTCCACTTCCAGATGCCACAGTGGGTAGAAGAGGGTTGCCGCGCCGCCGCGCACACCGCCCTGGGAGCAGGATTTCACCGCCGTCTGGAAGTGCTTATAGAACGGGATACAGCCGGTGTGGAAGGCTTCGCCGCCGCGAATCGGGCTGCCCAGCGCGCGGATACGCCCTGCGTTAATGCCGATACCGGCGCGTTGCGAGACGTATTTAACAATGGCGCTGGAAGTGGCGTTAATGGAGTCCAGACTGTCGCCGCACTCGATCAGCACGCAGGAGCTGAACTGACGGGTCGGGGTGCGCACGCCGGACATAATCGGCGTCGGCAGCGAGATTTTAAACGTGGATACCGCGTCATAGAAGCGCTTGATGTAATCCAGACGCGTTTCACGCGGATAGTTGGAGAACAGGCAGGCGGCAACCAGAATGTACAGGAACTGCGCGCTTTCATAGATCTCACCGGTGACCCGGTTCTGTACCAGATATTTGCCTTCCAGTTGCTTAACGGCCGCGTAGGAGAAGGTCATATCGCGGTCGTGCTGGATGAACGAATCCATCTGCCTGAACTCTTCTTCCGTGTAGTCTTCCAGCAGATGGGTATCGTATTTGCCGTTTTTCACCATCTTTGTGACGTGATCGAACAGCGCTGGCGGCTCAAACTGACCGTAAGCTTTTTTACGCAGATGGAAAATCGCCAGGCGCGCAGCGAGATACTGGTAATCCGGCGCATCGCGGGAAATAAGGTCCGCGGCGGCTTTGATGATGGTTTCGTGAATATCGGCCGTTTTGATGCCGTCATAGAACTGAATATGGGAGCGCAGTTCTACCTGGGAGATGGATACGTTATTCAGCCCTTCTGCCGCCCAATCCAGTACGCGATGGATTTTGTCGAGATTGATGCGCTCGGTGCGACCGTCGCGCTTTGTCACCAGCAGACTCTGATTCATGTGGATTATACCTGTCCGTGAAAGAAGATATCCCCCACTTATCCACAGAGACTCGTTGTGACTAACTCTGTGGATAAATACTATATGTAGGGGGTTATTGATAAAAGAAACGCTATATGGTGAGTATTCTAGTAAGGATTCTTTTGAGTACAAGAGTTGATTTTGACGTTAAATTGAGGTTGCGTAAGGGGAATAATCGCGAAATCCACGCCACATAAGGCCTGGAGAAGATGTCAATAAATCAGAAAAAAAAATGAAAATTTGATCGGGTGCCGATTTCTTCATCGGAAGAAGAAATCACGCGGCTTGATGCCGCGCAATCATCATAGGAAAAACTGCTGACGTTATGTGTTTTTCGTCGTTGTATGCAACATATAATTAACATCAACACCTGGCGCCAGCTTGAAGGTATTGGTCAATAAATTGTAATGCAGGCCGGTAATATGCTGTTCTTTCAGAATAGTCTGATCTACCCAACCAATCAGCTCCGCAGGTTTAATGAATTTCTTCACATCATGGGTCCCCTTGGGCACCATCTTCATAATGTACTCGGCGCCCACCACCGCCATCAGCCATGCTTTACCGTTACGGTTAATGGTCGAGAAGAAAACGTGGCCGCCGGGTTTGACCAACTGCGCGCAGGCGTGCACGACCGACTGTGGGTTCGGGACGTGTTCCAGCATCTCCATGCAGGTGACCACGTCGTACTGCTGAGCGTGTTTTCCCGCGTGCTCTTCGACCGTTTGCTGAATATATTCGACCTGTATACCGCTCTCCAGCGCATGCAGTTTCGCCACCTGTAAGGGTTCAAAACCCATATCGAGACCGGTCACCGTTGCGCCTTCGCGCGCCATGCTTTCCGCAAGAATACCGCCGCCGCAGCCGACATCGAGCACTTTTTTGCCGAACAGACCGCCGGAGCGCTCCGCGATGTAGCTGAGACGCAGAGGGTTGATGCGATGCAATGGTTTGAACTCGCCCTCTAAATCCCACCAGCGTGATGCGACGGCTTCAAATTTAGCGATTTCATTATGATCAACGTTGTGGGCTACCGACGATTTTTCGGCATTCATGAGCGCTTTTACTCCTTCTTCGATTCAGGTCTGGGAGTATATCAGCAGACCGCCGTGAATAAACCGTATATGCCGTCGCCAGCTTTGCCAGCCTTCGCTACTCCTGGCTGGAGACATTCATTCGCGACGAATTCGCCGTCCTGATGCGGCGAGAAATTCATTGGGTATAGATTTACCCGTATTACTGCGGCTGTGTTATAATTTGCGACCTTTGAATCCGGGATACAGTAGAGGGATAGCGGTTAGATGAGCGACCTTGCGAGAGAAATTACACCGGTCAACATCGAGGAAGAGCTGAAAAGCTCGTATCTGGATTATGCGATGTCGGTCATTGTTGGCCGTGCGCTGCCGGACGTCCGAGATGGCCTGAAGCCGGTTCACCGTCGCGTACTATACGCCATGAACGTATTGGGCAATGACTGGAACAAAGCCTATAAAAAATCTGCCCGTGTTGTTGGTGACGTCATAGGTAAATACCACCCTCATGGTGATACCGCCGTTTATGACACCATTGTACGTATGGCACAGCCATTCTCCTTGCGTTATATGCTGGTAGATGGTCAGGGTAACTTTGGTTCTGTCGATGGCGACTCCGCCGCGGCGATGCGTTACACAGAAATCCGTCTGGCGAAGATCGCCCATGAACTGATGGCCGACCTGGAAAAAGAGACGGTGGATTTCGTCGATAACTATGACGGCACGGAGAAGATCCCTGACGTCATGCCGACCAAAATCCCGAACCTGTTAGTCAACGGTTCGTCCGGTATCGCAGTCGGTATGGCAACCAATATTCCGCCGCACAACCTGACCGAAGTGATCAACGGCTGTCTGGCGTACGTCGAAAACGAAGACATCAGCATTGAAGGGCTGATGGAACACATTCCGGGCCCGGACTTTCCGACCGCCGCGATCATCAACGGTCGCCGCGGTATTGAAGAAGCCTATCGCACCGGTCGCGGGAAAGTGTACATTCGCGCACGCGCGGAAGTGGAAGCTGATGCCAAAACCGGCCGCGAAACCATCATCGTGCATGAAATTCCGTATCAGGTGAACAAAGCGCGTCTGATCGAGAAAATCGCCGAGCTGGTGAAAGATAAACGCGTTGAAGGTATCAGCGCGCTGCGCGACGAGTCCGATAAAGACGGCATGCGCATCGTGATTGAAGTTAAGCGTGACGCGGTGGGTGAGGTCGTGCTTAACAACCTTTATTCACAGACTCAACTGCAGGTCTCCTTCGGTATCAACATGGTTGCTTTGCACCATGGACAGCCGAAGATCATGAACCTGAAAGAAATTATTGCCGCGTTTGTGCGCCACCGCCGCGAAGTGGTGACGCGTCGTACCATTTTCGAGCTGCGTAAAGCCCGCGATCGTGCGCATATCCTTGAAGCGCTGGCGGTTGCGCTGGCGAACATCGATCCGATCATCGAGCTGATCCGTCGTGCGCCGACGCCGGCAGAAGCAAAAGCGGGGTTAATCGCCCGTCCGTGGGATCTGGGCAACGTTGCGGCGATGCTGGAACGCGCCGGTGATGATGCCGCGCGTCCGGAATGGCTGGAACCGGAATTTGGCGTGCGCGATGGTCAGTATTACCTGACTGAACAACAGGCGCAGGCGATTCTGGATCTGCGTCTGCAGAAACTGACGGGTCTTGAGCATGAAAAACTGCTCGACGAGTACAAAGAGTTGCTGGAACAGATCGCGGAACTGCTGCACATTCTGGGCAGCGCCGAGCGTCTGATGGAAGTGATTCGTGAAGAGCTGGAGCTGGTGCGCGATCAGTTCGGCGACCAGCGCCGTACGGAAATCACCGCCAATAGCGCTGATATCAACATCGAAGATCTGATCAACCAGGAAGATGTTGTTGTGACCTTGTCCCATCAGGGCTACGTGAAGTATCAGCCGTTAACCGATTACGAAGCGCAGCGTCGTGGCGGGAAAGGCAAATCTGCGGCGCGTATTAAAGAAGAAGACTTTATCGACCGTCTGCTGGTGGCTAACACCCACGACACGATCCTTTGCTTCTCCAGCCGTGGCCGTCTGTACTGGATGAAGGTTTATCAGCTGCCGGAAGCGAGCCGTGGCGCGCGCGGTCGTCCGATCGTCAACCTGCTGCCGCTGGAAGCCGACGAGCGTATTACCGCTATTCTGCCGGTACGCGAGTACGAAGAGGGCGTTAACGTCTTTATGGCCACCGCCAGCGGTACGGTGAAGAAAACGGCGCTGACCGAGTTCAGCCGTCCGCGTTCCGCCGGTATCATCGCGGTGAACCTCAACGAAGGCGACGAGCTGATCGGCGTGGATCTGACCTCCGGTTCTGACGAAGTCATGCTGTTCTCTGCCGCCGGTAAAGTGGTGCGCTTTAAAGAAGATGCCGTCCGTGCGATGGGTCGTACCGCGACCGGCGTGCGCGGTATTAAGCTGGCGGGCGAAGACAAGGTTGTCTCTCTGATTATTCCGCGCGGCGAAGGGGCTATCCTGACCGTGACGCAGAATGGCTACGGTAAACGTACGGCGGAAGGCGAATATCCAACTAAGTCTCGTGGTACGCAGGGCGTTATTTCCATTAAAGTTACCGAGCGTAACGGCTCTGTGGTTGGCGCGGTACAGGTGGATGATGCCGACCAGATCATGATGATCACCGATGCAGGCACGCTGGTGCGTACCCGCGTTTCTGAAGTGAGCATTGTGGGCCGTAACACGCAGGGCGTGATTCTCATCCGTACAGCGGAAGATGAAAACGTGGTCGGCCTGCAGCGCGTGGCTGAGCCGGTTGATGACGAGGAGCTGGACGCTATCGACGGCAGCGTGGCGGAAGGCGATGATGATATTGCGCCAGAAGCGGAAAGTGATGATGATATTGCCGAAGATGAAGAGTAATTCTCTACGGTAATTGTTCTGAAAGGGTCGGGGTTATCCCGACCCTTGGGGCTGATGATAAACCTGGTTTAGATATTATGCTCGTATTTTCACCGGGTGAGGGCTACCGCCTTATCCGGCTTATAAAACCAATAATATCATTATGTTATGGTTTTTTGTAGGCCCGAGCAAGCGGAGCGCCGCCGGGCAATTCCGGAAAAACACACTTTGTCAGCAATCTGAAAAGGGAGGTTAGACCTCCCTTTTTTACGTTCTGAATATATTCTTTCTCCTTTGTTGATACTCGTAGCGGGTTATCTATAAATCATCTTATCCGGCCAACAGATGATTCGTCGGTCGGATAAGGTGTGAGCAGCCATCCGGTAAAGGACAATTCCTTAATTCATTCTTTCCACTATCATTGCAGTACCCTGACCGCCGCCTATACAAAGTGTGGCCAGTCCGAGCGTTTTATCGCGCGCAGAGAGGGCGTGCAGCAACGTCACCAGAATACGTGCGCCGCTGGCGCCGATAGGGTGTCCCAGAGCGATGGCTCCACCGTTGACGTTCACCTTCTGTGGATCAAAACCGAGCGTCTTACCCACGGCAAGGAATTGTGCGGCAAACGCCTCGTTGGCTTCGATCAGATCGATATCTGAAAGCGTTAAACCGCTTAGTTGCAGCGCCTTCCGCGTGGCGGGAACCGGCCCCATCCCCATCAATGCGGGGGCGACGCCGCCGCTGGCATAGGCTTTGATTCGAGCCAGTGGTGTCAGGCCCGCCGCCAGCGCTGCGGATTCTTCCATCACTACCAGCGCTGCCGCGCCGTCATTGATCCCAGAGGCGTTTCCTGCCGTTACCGTACCCGCCTTGTCGAAGGCCGGGCGTAATGCAGCAAGACCTTCCGCCGTTGAATCGGCTTTCGGAAACTCGTCGCGCTCAAACACCACGGTTTTCTTACGGGATGTGACGCTAACTGGCACAATTTCGGCCTGGAATGCGCCGGAATCAATAGCGGCAACGGCTTTGCGCTGTGAGAGCAGCGCCAGTTCATCCTGCATCTCCCGGCTGATGCCGTATTCCCGGGCGACGTTTTCTGCCGTGATCCCCATATGGTAGCCGTGAGTGGCGCAGATCAGGCCGTCGCGCAGGATCACATCGGAGAGTTGTCCGTCGCCAAGACGATAGCCCCAGCGGGCTTTGGCATCCAGCAGATACGGCGCCTGGCTCATATTTTCCATACCGCCTGCGACAATCGCCTGTGCCTGCCCGGCCTGAATCGCCTGCGCGGCAAGCGCCACGCTTTTGAGGCCGGAGCCGCATACTTTGTTAACGGTAAAGCCGCAGACTGTCTCTGCGAGACCGCTTTTGAGTAGTGCCTGACGCGCCGGGTTTTGCCCAAGACCAGCCTGTAGCACATTGCCCATAATCACTTCATCCACCCGCTGTGGGTCGAGTTGCGCACGTTCAAGCGCAGCCTTAATAACAGTGGCGCCAAGGTCGATGGCGTTGATGGTTGCCAGTGCGCCGTTAAAACTGCCGATTGCGGTACGCGCCGCGTTGACGATGACACAGTTTTTCATCTTCTGTTCCTTAAAAGTGCGTGGTTGCCGTCAGAAAAAGGTCAAACCGATGACAAAAATGATCCCGGAGAAGAGCAGGGCGGTGATGCAGTAGCCCATAATGTCGCGTACCCCGAGTCCGGCGATTGCCAGAGCGGGCAGCGCCCAGAATGGTTGCGCCATATTCATCCACTGCTCACCGTAGGCAATTGCCATGACTGACTTGCCGAGATCCGCCCCCAACGCCTGAGCCGCAGGCATGACGAATGGCCCCTGGATAACCCAGTGGCCGCCGCCTGATGGCACAGCAAAGTTAATTAGCGCGGAGCTAAAGAAGGCCATCACCGGGAAGGTGTCTTTATTGGCGACATTGATGAAAAATTCAGTGATAAGGCGGCCGAGGCCGGAGTGTTCCATCATCAGTTGGATCCCGGCGTAGAAGGGGAACTGCACCAGAATACCGGCGGTACTGCGCGCAGCGGCGCTGATGGCGCGCATATAGGCCATCGGTGTTTTGTGCAGCAGCAGACCGGCAATCATAAATATCATGTTGACGGTGTTAATGGTGATATTGAATCCCTTCTCGGCGAAGTAGATCCCCAGATAAACAATGCCTAATGCGCCAATGATCAACGTGAGGATGCGGCTCTCTTCCAGTTTTTCTGATGGTGGGGCATCTGCCGACAGTTTCTTCTGAAAATCGGCCTCTTCCAGTAGTAGCTTCGGATCGATACTGACCACGTCGGACGGTTTCGGCATCATCATCCGGGTGATAAACGGCATCACGATGATAAGACCGAGCGTGATGAAAATATTGAATCCGCTTAACAAGGTATCGCTTACAGGAATCAAACCGGCGATGTGCTCGACCGGGTTTCCCGGCGTAGCCGCCAGCAGGGGCATGGAACCTGAGAAACCGCCGCCCCAGGTGAGAAAACCGATATAGGCACAGGCGATGAGCAGCGAATAATCGGATCCCGGCACGCGACGAGCGACTTCGCGGGCGAACATCGCTCCGACCACCAACCCAAAGCCCCAGTTGATCACACAGGCAACTGAACCAAAGAAGGTTACCAGCATGACGCCCTGAGCCGGTGTCTTAGCAGCAGATGCGGCGGTACGCAACAGGCTTTTAACCGGACCAGAACTGGCCAGAGCGTGGCCAGTCACGATGATTAACGCCATTTGCATGCCGAATGCCAGTAGATTCCAGAAGCCTTCGCCCCAAAATCTCACCATACTGACCGGCGTTTGCGGTGTGAGCCAAAGAGCGATACCGAATGTCAGCAGGGTTAACAGCATTGCAAAGATCAGCGGATCAGGAAGCCAGCGGCTGACGACCCGCGTCATAAAGCGTGAGATTCGGCCAATCATGCGTCACCTCTCTGAATGACCAGATCGGCCGCAACCTCAAAGTGCGCTTCAGTTTTTGCCAGCAGGGTTTCCAAATCACACCCTTCAGCGATTTCAGTCAGCCACATCTTGCCGTCGATAAAGCGAAATACAGCCAGCTCGGTAACCAGCATATGCACCGCGTGCTGGGCAGTGAGCGGCATGGTGCACTGGCGCAGAATTTTCGCCGAGCCATCTTTCGCGCAATGTTCCATTGCAATGATGACTTTGCGCGCGCCGGTGACCAGATCCATTGCGCCCCCCATGCCGGGCACCATTTTTCCGGGAACCACCCAGTTGGCGAGGTTTGCCTGCTCATCCACCTGAAGTCCGCCGAGTACGCAGGCGTCAACATGGCCCCCGCGAATCAATGCGAACGACATGGCGCTATCGAACATTGCCGCGCCGGGCAAAATGCCGCAGGGTTGACCGCCGGCGTTCACCAGATCCGGGTGGGCCGTCGTGACCGGCCCCAGTCCCAGAAAGCCGTTCTCAGATTGCAGGGTGATGTGAATGTCATCCGACAGGTAGTTTGCGACCATCGTCGGCAAACCAATTCCCAGGTTAACCACGTCGCCATCATGCAGCTCTTGCGCCACGCGGCGCGCAATACGTTGTTTAGCATCCATTATTTGCTCTCCTGTGGAATAACGATGTGGTCGATAACGGCGCCGGGGGTGACAATCTGGTCAGGCAGTAGATCGCCTGTTTCAACCATTTCGTCAGGTTCAACCAGGGTGATGTCTGCGGCGAGAGCAATGAGGGGGTTAAAATTACGGGCACTGAGCTGGTAGGTCAGGTTGCCAAGCGGGTCGGCGCAGTGAGCGCGAATAAGCGCCAGATCTGCACGCAGTGGACGCTCCAGCAGCCAGGTTCTGCCATCGAGCTGAAGCGTTTGCTTTCCCTCTTCAACCACGGTGCCGACGCCAGTCGGGGTCAGAAAACCGCCCAGCCCGGCGCCGCCGCAGCGGATTTGTTCAATCAGGGTGCCTTGCGGAACCAGTTGAACCTCTATCTCTTTGGCAATCATCCGCCGACCCGTTTCCGGGTTGGTGCCGATATGAGAGGCGATGACCTTGCGTACCCGGCCATTCACGATAAGCGGGCCGATGCCGGTATCGACAAATGCGGTATCGTTGGCGATCAACGTCAGGTCCCTGACACCGGATTCAAGTAAGGCTTCAACAAGGCGGGGCGGGGTGCCTACCCCCATAAAGCCTCCAACCATGATGCTCATGCCGTCATGGAAGAAGCCTGAGGCGTTCTGTAAGGTAATCAGTTTTGTTTTCATTATGTTTCCCTTTTGCATACTCCGTTTTGGGTACGCAAGGGGAATAGCAAGCGGGATGCCAGGAAAGATAATCTGGTGGTTGTTATTTAATATATTGAATATAATGACTAATTTAGACTTTATATCAGATGAGTGCGCTGGGCACCCTGCAGAATTTTGCGCACTGTGCAAAATTCTGCATAGCAAATTCTGGTATCAAAGACCGGTTGGATCGATACCGTATTCTTGTAATTTATACATTAGTGCGCGTCGACTGATGCCTAACATTAATGCGGTATGCGTACGATTTCCTTCCTGTTGCTCTAGCACCTCCATAATGATTCGGCGCTCTTCACGCTTAATTTCTTCTTTTAGGTTCCGTTCACTGATTGGAGCGGTTTTTATCCCGGAAACGTGACTTGCAGACTGGCGGAACTGGGCGGGGAGGTCTTCGGAGAAAATTACCGCGCCAGTGTTCATGACCACCGCGCGCTCAATCACATTGGATAATTCGCGGATATTACCAGGCCACGGCCAGGCGGTGAGGCGTGACATGGCGGAAGGGTCGATTTCAACAATATCCCGCTGGTTTTCTGAGCTGAATTTTTGCAAGAAGTGATTAGCCAGCAGAGGGATATCTTCCCGTCGCTCACGCAAGGGGGGAAGTAACAGATGGATGACGTTCAGCCGGTAAAATAGATCTTCGCGAAAAGTGCCTTCTTTCACCATCACTGGCAGATCCCGATTGGTCGCGGCGACAATGCGAATATCCACCTGGATGGTCTGATGACCGCCAATACGCTCAAACTCTCTTTCCTGGAGGATTCGCAGCAGTTTAGCCTGTAACACCAGCGGCATTTCACCGATTTCATCCAGAAGAAGCGTTCCCCGATGTGCGCGCTCAAACAGCCCCTGGCGTCGCGTTTGTGCGCCGGTAAACGCCCCTTTCTCGTGGCCAAATAGTTCGCTCTCTAACAGGGATTCCGGCAATGCTGCACAGTTTATCTTGATGAAGGGGCCGTTTGCCCGGCGTGAGTTATAGTGAATGGCCCGGGCAATCAGCTCTTTACCCGTGCCGCTTTCACCGCTAATGAGCACGTTGGCCTGGGAAAGCGCGATTTTCGCGGTATCTTTGCAGATATCCATCATTCGTGGACTGTTGGTCAGGATATGTCCCCATTGCCAACTGGTGCTCAGCGCCTGATGCAGGTTGCGGATCTCCTGCTTCATTGCCTGGAGCTGTAAGGCTCTCTGAATCAATAAGTTAAGTTCATCGAGGTCGAACGGTTTAATCACATAATCAAATGCGCCGCTGCGCAGGGCTTCTACGGCGGTTTCCACTTCAGCGTAGGCGGTCATTAGAATAATAGGGATTCGCGGATGCTCTGTGCGCATCACTTTCAGCGCTTCAATGCCGTTTATCTCCGGCATGCGTATATCCATCAGCACTACGTCGGGCGGCGTGTCGGCAAAATGTTGCAGCGCTGTCTGACCGTTACTGGCGCACTGGGTTTCATGTCCTTGTAGCGAAAACGCGGTGGCGAGCATACGGCGAACATTATCTTCGTCATCAACGATAAGAATACGGTAGCTGGTTTTCATTCTGACGAGGTTTCCTGCGGGTTAATCGGTAAAATAAGGGTAAAGGTGGTGCCGAATCCTGGCATACTGGTAATGTATATGTCTCCCTGATGCGCATTGATGATGCGCTGACTTAACGCCAGCCCAAGGCCGGTTCCTGACGCTTTGGTGGTGAAGAATGGATCAAAGATTTTTTTCTGCAAAGCAACGTCAATGCCGCAGCCATTATCTTCAATGGCGATTGCCAGACGCGTGGTCGTATAGCGCCAGGTTCGGATACGGATTTCACCGCGTGCGCCTATTGCCTGCACTGCGTTGATAAGCATGTTCAGGAACACCTGTTTGAGCAGTTCGCGATCGGCGACGATCGTGGGCAATGCGGCGTTGAATTCCGTATTGAAGTTGATTCGCGCCTGCACCCCGGACGTCTGCACTAGGATCAGCGCTTCCTCGATTAGCGTATTAATGCATACCTGTTGCCACTGACTTTGTCGCGGTCGGGAGAAGTCCAGCAGTTGCTGGATGACTTTATTAATAGAATCAATTTCTTTCAGTACTACGGACAGGTACTCCTGATGTACAGGCAGATTGATTTGCTGGCGAATAATCTGGACATAACCCCGGATGGCGGTGAGCGGGTTGCGCACTTCGTGCGCCACGCCCGCCATCAGTTCACCCAGCGTGGCGAGTCTCTCCGTTTGCGCCAGACGGCGCTGCGCCTCTTTACGGGCGGTTAAATCGGAAAAAATCACTAGCGCGCCAATCAACTCTCCGTCAGCGTTATGAATACGACTGGTGGTGACGCTGAGTTCAATTGTTCGTTCACGCGCGGGGAAACTGACTTCCTGAGCCAGATGTTCAGTGCCGTTCTCCAGAGTGTCAAGCACAGGGCTGGAGAAATGAGGATCGGCGAACAGCGTTGCGTAAGGGTGCCCGGCCAGTTCATGCAGCGTATAACCCGTAATGGTCTCTGCGGCAGGATTCATGGTGGTGACATTACCTTGTCTGTCGATCGCGATAACCCCATCGGCGGCGTTCTCAATAATCAGATCGTTCAGCGTCTTGGTTTCCCGCAATGTCTGCGCCAGAGCGTTGACGCTGCGGCTGATTTGTCCCAGTTCACCGGGGAGATCGGGTAACTGGGCCGGCGTTTTCTGCGCAAGAGTAGGCAAGCCTTCAGTGATGATATCGATATTGGCACTCAGGCGGCGTGAGAAGATAATGATCAGTAACAGGCTACTGATAAGCCCCGCCGCCAGAACGGCAATGATGCGGGCATCCATTTTCCAGGCCTGCCGGCGAATCTCTTTGGTTAACTCATTCGCCCAGATATAGCCGAGCACCTCGTGATGCCGAACTATGGGGATCATTGAATTAAGGATGTCGCCGCGTACTTGCCTGCCGGAAAACACCAGTGGAGTGTTAGTACGCATGACTTCTCTTCCTGGATGGTTGGCGCTGATGGTCACTCCTACGTTGTTTTGATATAGCGCTGAGGGGGAGTAGGTGATAATCGCATCCAGCGTCTTGTTGTAATAGCCTGCGCCGATCCCAGGAAAAGCGCGGGTGATACGTTCTGTTATTGGTGCTAATTCCGCATTCAGTGCGCGTATCCGCGCGTTGTGGGGCAGATCTGTATAGTGATCGAAACGATTGCCCAACGCCTCATTGAGCAGATTGACAACCGCTGATAACTTTTTCTCTTTTTCGGACAACACTGCTGACCGTCCTTCGATTTCTACGATATAACCAATAGAAAGCGTGGGTACAATGACCATCAGGATAGCCATAAGAATCATTTGATTGCGTAAACGGCGCGGGTATATTCGTTTCAGGTAGCGCATGTGGACATCCGGGGGCTTTCCAGGCAAATGCTCATTATCTGAGGTTGAGGCGCAGGTTTCTCAGCGGAGTATCATATTCCCGCTATGAGAGGGCATTGCGACGCCGGACATTTACCGCTAACTTAACCACACTCAATTTATCGCCTGAGGCGGAGCTTCGCCCTTTTGAAATACCTTGCTTCCTTTCGTACAACCCTGAAAGTTTCACGCTACCTGTTCAGAGCGCTGGCGGTATTGCTGTGGATGTTAATCGCTTTTATCTCGGTGTTTTACATCGTCAATGCTCTGCACGATCGGGAATCGAAAATTCGCCAGGAATTTAACCTCAATGCCGATCAGGCGCAGCGCTATATTCAGCGTACCGCCGACGTGATTAAAGAGCTGAAATATGTCGCTGGCAACCGCCTGACGGATGGGAGTGAAGACGGCGACACGCTGGTTCAGCGCGGTGATATTGCGATCCCTAATTTTGAACCGCTCTATCCTGATTCCGATTGCACGCTAATGAGCTCCACCTGGCGTAATTCGCTACAGTCGCTGGCATGGTTTATGCGTTACTGGCGTGACAATTTTTCGACAGCTTATGACCTCAATCGTATTTTTTTGATTGGGAGCGACAATCTCTGTATGGCCAACTTCGGCCTGCGCGAAATTCCGCTGGAGCGAGACCAGACGTTAAAAGTTTTGCACCAGCGCATTGAGCAGTATCGTGATGCGCCGCAAAACGAGCGCGGTAACAATCTGTTCTGGATAAGCCAGGGCGTGCGTCCTGGCGTCGGGTATTTTTACGCCCTGACGCCGATTTATGTGGCTAACCGCCTGCAGGCGATGCTTGGCGTAGAGCAAACGATCCGGATGGAAAGTTTCTTTATCCCCGGCAGTCTGCCAATGAATGTGACGATTCTCGACGATAACGGTCAGTCGCTCATTTCGCTTGCCGGGTCGGATAGCAATATAAAACCGGATGCCAAGTGGATGCAGGAGCGACTGTGGTTTGGCTATACTTCCGGTTTTCGCGAGCTGGCGATGAAAAAGAGCCTGCCGCCCTCTTCGTTGAGCATTGTTTATTCGGTATCGGTGGATCAGGTTCTGGAACGTATCCGGATGCTGGTACTTAACGCCGTCGTGCTTAACCTGCTGACCGGCGTGATCCTTTTTGCTCTCGCCCGGATGTATGAACGGCGGATCTTTATTCCGGCGGAAAATGACGCTCAGCGGCTGGAAGAGCACGAGCAGTTCAACCGAAAAATCGTCGCCTCGGCGCCGGTAGGGATCTGTATTTTGCGTACGCTCGATGGCACCAATATCCTGAGTAACGAGCTGGCGCATAACTATCTCAATATGCTGACGCATGAGGACAGGCAGCGATTAACGCAAATTATCTGCGGCCAGCAGGTGAATTTTGTCGATGTGCTGACCAGCAATAATACCAATCTGCAAATCAGCTTTGTTCACTCACGCTACCGTAACGAGAATGTGGCGATTTGCGTGCTGGTGGATGTGTCGGCGCGCGTCAAAATGGAGGAATCGCTGCAGGAGATGGCGCAGGCTGCGGAGCAGGCCAGTCAGTCGAAATCCATGTTCCTTGCGACGGTCAGTCACGAACTGCGTACCCCGTTGTACGGGATTATCGGCAACCTGGATTTACTGCAGACCAAGGAATTGCCGAAAGGGGTTGGCCGACTGGTAACGGCGATGAATAACTCTTCCAGCCTGCTGCTGAAAATTATCAGCGATATTCTCGATTTCTCAAAAATTGAATCCGAGCAGTTGAAAATTGAGCCGCGGGCGTTTTCGCCGCGGGAAGTGATGAACCATATTTCCGCCAACTACCTGCCGCTGGTGGTGCGTAAACAGCTAGGACTGTACTGCTTTATTGAGCCCGATGTGCCGCAACTGATGTCCGGCGATCCGATGCGCCTGCAGCAGGTGATTTCAAACCTGCTGAGTAATGCGATTAAGTTTACCGATACCGGCTGCATCATTCTGCATGTAAAGCGGGCGGGCGACTATCTGCAAATTAGCGTTCGCGATACCGGAGAAGGGATCCCGGCGAAAGAGGTGGTGCGTCTGTTCGACCCGTTCTTCCAGGTCGGTTCCGGGGTCCAGCACAACTTCCAGGGAACCGGGCTTGGCCTGGCCATTTGTGAAAAACTTATTAACATGATGGATGGCGATATTGCCGTCGAAACTGAACCCGGAATGGGCAGCCGGTTTACCATCCGTATTCCACTCTATGGCGTACAAAATAGCCTGCCGCTGCTTAGCGACGGCTTGTCTGAAAAATGCTGCTGGCTGGCGATAGATAATACTTCTTTGGCGCTGTTTATCGAGTCGCTGCTGACATATCACGCGATTCCGTTCCGTCGCTTTACCGGGCAAGAACCGGGAGCTGAAGACATCCTGTTGACCGACAGTGAGATCTCTTTGCCCTGGGCTGGCCTGGCTGCCGTTATCTTCTGTCGTCGCCATATTGGTATTCCGCAGGAGCGAGTCCCCGGCGAGTGGCTGCACAGTGTTGCCACACCGCATGAGTTGTTGTCGCTATTGGGGCGCATTTTCCACATTGCGGTCACCAGTGCAGGCAGCGAGCCTGCGTTATCCATTCCGGAGACGCAAACGGACAGCAATAATGATGACATGATGATTCTGGTGGTGGATGACCACCCGATTAACCGGCGTCTGCTGGCCGACCAACTGGGATCGTTGGGTTATCGCTGCGTCACCGCAAACGATGGCATTGATGCCCTGAATGTATTAAGTAAACAGCATATTGATATTGTGCTTAGTGACGTCAACATGCCGAATATGGACGGTTATCGCCTGACCCAACGCATTCGCCAGTTGGGACTGACGCTGCCGGTCATCGGGGTGACCGCCAATGCGCTGGCGGAAGAGAAACAGCGCTGCCTGGAGTCGGGTATGGACAGTTGTCTGTCGAAGCCGGTCACTCTGGATATTATCAGGCAGACCCTGGCGATTTATGCCGCGCGGGTGCGTCAGGGAAGAGAGTAAAAGATTTTCCCGGTCGCGGCGTTTATCGCCGCCCGACCGGGAGCAGAGGGGTTAGTCTTTGTCCGTTGAACTCAGCGAAACGGAAGAGAGATAATTCAGCAGGGCGATATCGTTTTCCACGCCGAGCTTCATCATCGCCGATTTCTTCTGGCTACTGATGGTTTTGATACTGCGGTTAAGCTTTTTGGCAATCTCGGTGACCAGGAAACCTTCAGCGAACAGGCGCAATACTTCACTCTCTTTTGGCGACAGCCGTTTGTCACCATAGCCGCCGGCGCTGATTTTCTCCAGCAGGCGCGACACACTCTCCGGGGTGAATTTTTTGCCTTTTTGCAGCGCCGCCAGCGCTTTCGGCAGATCGGTCGGGGCCCCCTGTTTCAGGACGATCCCTTCAATATCCAGATCCAGCACGGCGCTCAGGATCGCCGGATTGTTATTCATCGTCAGCACAATGATCGACAGATCCGGGAAATGGCGCTTGATATACTTGATAAGCGTAATGCCATCGCCGTATTTATCGCCAGGCATGGATAAATCAGTGATCAGAACGTGTGCATCCAGTTTTGGCAGATTATTGATTAATGCGGTGGAGTCTTCAAACTCGCCGACAACGTTTACCCACTCAATTTGCTCAAGTGACTTACGAATACCGAACAGTACGATCGGATGGTCATCGGCAATAATTACGTTCATATTGTTCATGTATTAGGCTACCTTGCTACAGCAAGCTCTTGACGTAGACGTCAATGTCGCTGACATATTTTTCTATTCCTTGCGCATCTTTTTCACGAATCAGATGTTCAAGCGTTTCACATAACTGTTTGCCGGGTACCAGATTTAGCATAGCAAACGCCCCTTTCAGGCGATGAGCGGTTTGTGCCAGTGCGGCGAAATCGCTCGTTGTTAGTTCATTATACAGCCTCTTAACATCATCTGGTACCGTGTCGGCAAACAGGGCGTAATAGCCGCTGGCATGGAGTTGCACGCTACTCTCGCTGGCGGGAGCGTCTTCATCAGCCAACTGCTGCTCAATCAGCTGCAGGATCGCTTCCTGCATCGCGGTGCTGATATTAAAGTTAACGCGAAGCTGGCCTGGGCCAATTTTGCGTATTCCGGCCTCATCATCGCTTAAAAGCAAGCCTGAAGCAGTAAGATTAGACGGATTATCCGTTAAAAAGAGATCATATTGTTGACGCGTTAGTTTGTCATCCGGCGTAATGCAGCTCGCTCCCCAGCTTTCAAGTTGCCGCGTAACGATCCGGCGCACTTCATTGGCGGTGATATCAAGCAATACCACAACATCATCCAGCAGATGCTCGCCTGAATCGCTCTCTTCTTCACTGACCGCCATTTTCAGATGCAGGGAGTAGCGGGTACCCAGCGATTCACGCGCGTTGATATGCAACTGACCGCCCAGTTTGCGCATCAGTTGATCGCAGAGCCAGAAGGTGAGGGCGTTGGCTTTGCCGTACAGATCGGACTGCGTAGCGTTGAGGAACGGGAAGTGCATATTGTCGATTTCGTTACCGGAAACGCCGTTGCCAGTGTCGAGTATGCGGAAGGTCAGGCGATCGTCCGCTGACTCATCCTGACTCACTTCAAGGGTGATCTTGCCAATTGGCGTGGTGGTAACTGAATACTGGATAAGCAGTAAAAGCGTGCGCCGCAGCGCGTCACGATCGCCGTAGCGTTGCTCATTCGCCGGAAGCGCGTTATTAATCAGCAGTTGCAGACCTTTGCGTTTGATGAGCGGCAGGACTTCAGGTACGACTTCATCAATGAGTTGCTGAACAGAGAATCGCCCCTGAACGCTTTTCCAGTTATCGCTTTCCAGCAGATTTGCCAACTGTATTTCATCTACCAGCTGTACCAGTTCATCCGCATGCTGTGCCAGCTTACGACTCTCGCTAATGCCCAGCGCAGCCGCCTCTTCCGCCAGCGTTTGTGCCGGTTGCTTCAGCGCGGCGCCAATATGTTGCATAAAAGCGGTTCGACTATGCTGATTTTTCTCGTACAGACGCTGAGCCTGTCGGAGCTTCTTATTTACCATCACTTCACGATCCTGATCGCGAATAATGAATATTTGCGTACGAGGCGCGACCTGGCTACGAAACTGGCGGATCTCATATAGCTCATTATTCACCGTCGCCTGGATTACCCCCTGGTGCTGATCGGCCATATTGGTGATGTTTTGCAGGTTCAGATGCGGCAGCAGATGATCGGCGATAGGATTGCTGATGACGGTACGGTTAGCCTCCTGATCGTGAACCAGCAGCCCCAGCGGCAATAGCGAGACGATCTCTTCATGGATAGCGCGTTGGACGCGTAGTTCACTGTTGGCGGCCGAAGAGACCGCCGTACCGGATATGCTGTTCCGGTTGCTGTAGTGGCGGAAGGTGGTAAAACCGAACAGCGTCAGCGCCAGCAAACCGATGTTCAGCAGGAGCGGCAGTAAAATATTCTGTAAGGATTCCAGAATCAGCTCGCCGAAGGGCACTTTCCATATCAGACGCATGCCGGTGGTACTGATTGTGGTGATAATTTCAATCCGTGGGCCATTAAAGTTGATGCTGACAATGTCGCTTGTTGCTTTATCCGGCGTACTGGCGATGTTTTTTGACGGATCCGGTTCAAGACGAAAACTATCCAGCGACATATTGGGGGGGATCAGGTCATTAATGGGCAGATCGAAAGCCACAACGGTCGCCAGATGGCCCGGTTGGTTGAAGGTGGTGCGCAAAGTAAAGTAGTAGCCATTTTGCCAGACGAGGTGGCGCAGCGAAGAGAATGTTTCGCGTTCATCCAGGGTATTTGCCTGAAGCAGCATTTCTTCCCGACGCGACTCCACCACGCTGCTGATGGTCGACTCTTTATAGCTGGATGATAAATCCTTCAACGGCAGCGTCGAAACCAGAATCAGGCTGTTATCAAGCCCATTCAGATAGTACATCGACCATGGAATTGTTTCCGCACCCCACAAAATGTCGAGGTAACTGGAGATTTTTTTCGTCATTTCCAGCGTAGAGCTGTCATGAGAACCAAAAATCAGCGCTTCGGTTTTACGCCGTGGTTTCTCCAGATAGTAAACATCCTGCTTTAAACGCGTTTCCTGTAAGTCTGTATCCTGAGTCGCGCCGGAAGAGGTCGAGGTGGCGGCAATATTGTCGTAAATTTGCCAGGTGGCGTAGCGCCAGGTATCAATGCGTTTGTGCAGGTCATCACTGATATCGACAATCTGGTAGCTTTTATCTTTCAGCCAGGTATTCACGGCGCTCTGAATCATGATCCCCATCGTCGCCAGCAGGACGATGACCATTAAAATGAAGAAGCGGGTAATGTTGCCAGGGATTAGGGACAATTTTTTCGAGGTCATCTTGTGAGAGTGCGACTCATCAGTGTTTATGAACGGGCGGTTGCGCCAGGAGCAACGGGAGCGTAGCGGATGCCACAAACAGTATAAAGGTTAACGTCGAAAATCCATACATCTGGATATCATACAAACACTTTTTTGCCTTGAGATTTATCTTAAACTTACCGGGTGGCAAAATGTACAGCCGCCTGGAGGTTGTACAAATATTTACTTTTTCTGTCAGTAAAAATAGCACTAAATAACAAAGAATTGTCTGAATAATGATTCTTCACAGCATAGCTGTTTGATTAATAGTCGTTATTTTTTTTGTTGGCAGGCATGGAGTAATTAAAGTGATGTAAAGAACGGTAAAAAAAAACCGAATGCGAGGCATCCGGTTGAAATAGGGGTAAACAGGCATTCAGAACTGAATGACGGTAATAAATAAAGTTAATGATGATAGCGTGGATAATTTTAGTCCCGGATGACGTTTTTGTTTTACCATTCAGTGCTATAGATGAATTGATTTTTAATGTATTGATTTTATTTGTTTATTTTTATTTTTTGATTATTAGTGCTTATTTTGTTGCGTTTTTTATGCTTAAAAAAGTTCCCTTTCATTTACAAATTGAAATATTTTGCGGGTATTTTGAAACACCTTAGAAGTTTTAGTATCATATTCTTATTGGATTATTCTGCATTTTGCAGCACAATGAAATGGCCGGCTGATTAGAAGGGTAATCAGTAAGCAGTGGAATAATAAAGGCATATAACAAACAGAGGGTTAATAACATGAAAGTTAAAGTACTGTCCCTCCTGGTACCGGCTCTGCTGGTAGCAGGCGCAGCAAATGCGGCTGAGGTTTATAACAAAGACGGCAATAAATTAGACCTGTACGGTAAAATCGACGGTCTGCACTATTTCTCTGATGATAAGAGCAACGATGGCGACCAGACCTACATGCGTCTGGGCATCAAAGGCGAAACTCAGATCAATGACCAGCTGACCGGTTACGGCCAGTGGGAATACAACGTTCAGGCGAACAACACTGAAAGCTCAAGCGATCAGTCATGGACGCGTCTGGCGTTTGCCGGTCTGAAATTCGGCGATGCGGGTTCTATCGATTACGGTCGTAACTACGGCGTGGTATACGACGTGACTTCCTGGACCGACGTTCTGCCGGAATTCGGTGGTGACACCTACGGTTCCGACAACTTCATGCAGCAGCGTGCTAACGGCCTTGCAACCTACCGTAACTCTGACTTCTTCGGTCTGGTTGATGGCCTGAACTTTGCCCTGCAATACCAGGGTAAAAACGGCAGCACAAGTGGCGAAGGCGCGACCAATAACGGTCGTAACTGGAACAAACAGAACGGCGACGGCTTCGGTGCCGCTGTAACCTATGACATCTGGGATGGCATTAGCGCTGGTTTCGCGTTTTCTCACTCTAAACGTACCAGCGATCAGAACACCGAAACGACTCTCGGTCGTGGCGACAACGCTGAAACCTACTCCGGTGGTCTGAAATATGACGCCAACAATATCTACCTGGCGACTCAGTACACCCAGACCTATAACGCTACTCGTATCAATGGTGGTAGCGACTCTGATGCTGTCAACGGTTTTGCTAATAAAGCGCAGAACTTTGAAGTGGTTGCCCAGTACCAGTTCGACTTCGGTCTGCGTCCGTCTGTAGCTTACCTGCAGTCTAAAGGTAAGGACATCGAAGGTTTCGGCGACCAGGATCTGCTGAAATATGTTGATGTCGGCGCGACCTACTACTTCAACAAAAACATGTCCACCTACGTTGACTACAAAATCAACCTGCTGGATGACAATGATTTCACTCGTCGTGCCGGTATCTCTACCGACGACATCGTTGCTCTGGGCCTGGTTTACCAGTTCTAAGCACGCTGAAGTTGCTAAAAAGGCGCCGATGGCGCCTTTTTTTATGCCCGGTTTAATCTTGCTGGTGTACTCTTTGGCTCTTAGCAAGAGGAAGCCAATTTTTATGGATATGACTTTTTTCCGCGCCGCCCTGGTTGGGGTTTGCGTACTGTTTTCAGGTTGTGATTCAGCCACATCTCCCCAGGAACCCAAATCCGCCGTCACCGTGCTGGAGGGGAAAACCATGGGCACATTCTGGCGGGTCAGCGTGATAAATGTTGATCAGGCAAAGGATCAGGCGCTGCGCCAGAAAATTCAGGCACAATTAGATGCTGACGACCGTCTGCTCTCTACCTGGAAGAATGATTCAGCGCTGATGCGTTTTAATCATTTCTCCGGCACCACGCCGTGGCCGGTCAGCGAAGCGATGGCGGATATCGTCACCATGTCGCTGCGCATTGGCGCCAAAACCCATGGCGCGATGGATATAACCGTGGGACCGCTGGTGAATTTATGGGGCTTTGGCCCGGATAAACAACCGGTAAAAACGCCGGATCCGCAGCAGATCGCCGCGGCAAAAGCGCGTACTGGGTTACAGCATCTGACGGTGATTAACCAGGCCGATAAGCAGTTTTTGCAAAAAGACATTCCGGATCTGTTTGTCGATCTTTCTACCGTAGGTGAAGGTTATGCCGCCGATCATTTAGCGCGCCTGATGGAACAGGAAGGGATTTCGCGCTACCTGGTTTCGGTGGGCGGCGCGCTGGTGAGTCGGGGAATGAACGGCGAAGGGCACCCGTGGCGGGTGGCGATCCAGAAACCGACCGATCGTGAAAATGCGGTGCAGGCGATCGTCGATATTAACGGCCACGGTATCAGTACCTCAGGTAGCTATCGCAACTACTATGAACTGGATGGCAAGCGTATCTCGCACATTATCGATCCGCAAACCGGGCGCCCGATCGATCACAAGCTGGTTTCGGTTACCGTGATCGCCCCGACGGCGCTGGAAGCTGACGGCTGGGATACCGGACTGATGGTGCTGGGACCGGAGAAAGCGCAGGATGTGGTACGTGAACAGGGGCTGGCGGTCTATATGATTGTTAAAGAAGGGGAAGGATTTAAAACCTGGATGTCGCCGCAGTTTCGCACTTTTCTTGTCGGTGAGAAAAATTAAACAGCAAGATTTCGGGTTTTTGATAACAGAGTTCGGCCCAGACTGAAGATACACTTAGTGCTTATCCCATCGGGGTGTTTGACTTGTCAGTTTGTGGTCGGCCATGGGCGAAAAACGCGTTGTGTTTTGAACGTACTTCAACGCGGCCGGGAGGGAGCGCGAAGCGCTTCCGGATTCCGACTGACAAGCTAATAACCCCCCGTAGGGAGGCGCTGCTTACCGCAGGAGTCCGTTATGAAACCGATAATGATTGATACCGATGAGGGCCGCTGGCAGGCCGTATGCGAACGCGATGTTCGCGCCGATGGTCAGTTTGTGTTTGCCGTGCTGACTACCGGAATTTGCTGTCGCCCATCCTGCCGTTCGCGACGGGCATTGCGGGAAAATGTCCGCTTTTATCCCTCCGTTGACGCCGCGCTGGCGGCAGGTTTTCGCCCGTGTAAACGTTGCCAGCCGGAAAAAATCGATCCGCAGCAGCAGAAGGTGGATAAAGTCGCAGCTGCCTGTCGATTGCTGGAGCAGGAGGCGCCGATAACGCTGGACACACTGGCGCGTCAGCTTGCGGTCAGTCCGTTTCATTTTCATCGTCTCTTTAAATCTGTCACCGGTATGACCCCCAAGGCCTGGCAACAGGCCTGGCGCGCCCGTCGCTTACGCGAAGCGCTGGCTCAGGGGGAAAAGGTCACCGATGCGGCGTTGTCCGCCGGTTTTCCGGATAACAGCAGTTACTATCAGCAGGCCGATGCCGCGCTGGGGATGACCGCCAGTCAGTTTCGTCGTGGCGGCGACAAGACTGATATTACCTGGATATGCGGCGACGGTCCTCTGGGGCGCTGCCTGGTTGCAGAAAGCGAACGAGGCGTATGCGCCGTATTGCCGGGAGAGAATGACGCCTCGCTCTATGAGGAATTAGCCCGAATATTTCCCAATGCACGCCTGGTGCCGGGTGACGACGTTTTTCGCCAACGGGTGGCGCAAGTATTTACGCATCTTAACGATTTCCGCCAGCCATTCTCTTTACCGCTCGATTTGCGCGGTACGGCGTTTCAGCTTCAGGTCTGGCAGGCGTTGCGGCAGATCCCGGCGGGCGAAACCCGCAGCTATCGTCAGGTCGCGCAAAGCATTGGCCGTCCCCGCGCGGTCAGGGCTGTGGCGAGCGCTTGCGCCGCCAACAGGCTGGCGCTGGTGATTCCCTGCCATCGGGTTGTCCGTGAGGGAGGGGCGTTATCCGGCTATCGCTGGGGGAGGGCGCGCAAAGCGCTGCTGCTGGCGCGCGAAGCACAAACCGAGGAGAACTGATGCTCGATCTTTTTGCCGATACGCCGCCCTGGCAGGAGCCGCTGGCACCGGGGGCGATCGTTTTACGTCGCTACGCCCGCGAGCGCGCTGCGGGACTTTTGCAGGTCATCGCCGATATTGCCCGCCGCTCGCCTTTTCGTCAGATGGTAACGCCCGGTGGTTATACCATGTCGGTGGCGATGACCAACTGCGGCGAACTGGGCTGGACCACGGATCAGCATGGATATCTCTACGCTAATACCGATCCGCTCACGGGCCAGCGCTGGCCGCCGATGCCGCAGCTTTTCCGTGAGCTGGCCTCAGATGCTGCCGCCGCTTGCGGCTATGCGCAATTTGCGCCAGATGCGTGCCTGATAAACCGTTATCAGCCGGGGGCGAAGCTGTCGTTACATCAGGATAAAGATGAACACGACCTGCGTGCGCCGATCGTGTCCGTTTCGCTGGGGCTGCCGGCAATATTTCAGTTCGGTGGCTTGAAGCGTAACGACCCACTACAGCGGGTACTGCTGGAACACGGTGACGTGGTGGTCTGGGGCGGGAAATCACGACTGTTTTATCATGGTATCCAGGCGTTGAAAGAGGGAATGCATCCGGCGACCGGCGCCTGCCGTTATAATCTCACTTTTCGTCTGGCGGGCAATAAAAATGAGAATTATTCTTGCCGTTACCGGCGAGCCGTTTAAACTGCTGGCTGTTTTTGCTTGCCCGGATTCGGTGTTATGGAACTTCTTCTTCTTGTCTGGCGCCAGTATCGCTGGCCGTTTATTGCCGTCATTGCCCTGAGTCTGCTCAGTGCGGCGTTGGGTATCGGGCTTATCGCCTTTATTAATCTGCGCCTGATTGCCATTGTGGATACCTCCCTGACGGTTTTACCGGAATTTCTCGGATTGTTGCTGCTGCTGATGGCCGTCACGCTCGGCTCGCAGCTGGCGCTGACCACGCTCGGCCACCATTTCGTTTATCGCCTGCGCGGAGAATTTATTAAACGTATCCTTGATAGCCAAATCGAGACGATTGAGAAAATCGGCAGCGCGTCGCTGCTGGCCGGGTTAACCAGCGATATTCGCAATATTACTATTGCCTTCGTGCGCCTGCCTGAGCTGGTGCAGGGGATCATTCTGACCTTCGGTTCCGCCGCCTATCTGGCCTGGCTATCGGGGAAAATGATGTTGATTACCGCGCTTTGGCTGGCATTGACCATCTGGGGCGGCTTTATACTGGTCTCACGCGTCTATAAACATATGGCTTTGTTGCGTGAAAGCGAAGATAAGCTGTATCACGATTATCAGACGGTGCTGGAAGGGCGCAAGGAGCTGACCCTTAACCGCGAACGCGCTGAATATGTATTTAACCAGCTTTACCTCCCGGATGCGCGTGAATATCGGCATCATATTGTGCGTGCCGATACCTTCCACCTGAGCGCCGTTAACTGGTCGAATATAATGATGCTTGGTGCCATTGGCCTGGTTTTCTGGATGGCCAATAGCCTGGGCTGGGCCGATACCGCGGTGGCGGCGACCTACTCATTAACCTTGTTATTTCTGCGCACGCCGCTGCTTTCGGCGGTGGGGGCGCTGCCCACTCTGCTCAGCGCTCAGGTGGCGTTTAATAAGCTGCGTCAGTTTTCGCTCGCGCCCTATCGCGCCGAATTTCCGCGGGCGCAGGCCAATCCTCACTGGCAGACACTGGAACTGCGCGATGTGGTGTTCCATTATCCCGATAACCGCTTTTCGGTAGGGCCTGTCAATATGACGCTGCAACGCGGCGAGCTGATATTTCTGATTGGCGGCAACGGTAGCGGAAAATCAACCCTGGCCATGCTACTGACCGGTTTGTATCAGCCGTGTGCCGGGCAGATTCTGCTGGATGGACAACCAATAGCGGCGGATAAACCGGAAGATTACCGTAAGCTATTCTCCGCCGTATTTACCGACGTCTGGCTATTCGACAGGTTGCTGGGGCCGGAAGGGAAAGCGGCCGATCCCGCGCTGGTGGACAAGTGGCTGGATTATCTACAAATGGGGCATAAGCTGCCGCTGGATAACGGTAAAATTCTCGATCTGAAACTTTCGAAAGGGCAAAAAAAGCGGGTGGCGCTGTTGCTGGCGCTGGCTGAAGAGCGCGATATCATCATGCTGGATGAATGGGCTGCAGATCAGGACCCGCATTTCCGCCGTGAATTTTATCAGGTATTGCTGCCGCTCATGCGGCAAATGGGGAAAACCATTTTTGCCATCAGCCACGATGACCACTATTTTCAGCATGCCGACAGGCTGCTGGAAATGCGCGGTGGTCAACTGGCGGTGCTGACGGGCGAAGAGCGAGCGCAGGCAAGCCGCGATGCGGTCGCCCGTACCGCCAGATAAACGTTGATACCTCTCCGGGAGGCTCTCTTCGGGGCTTCCCGCCATCCGCTGTTTTTTCCATCGACTAAATGCCTGGCGGTTATTATTTCCGTCTCCTCGCGCTATGCTTAATGCTTCCGGCCTGCTGGTCTGAGAGATATTTCACAAGGATTGCCTGATCGATGTCCGTTTTGCATAAAAAAAGCGCCAGGCTGCGCGACGAAGAGCGTGCCCGCCTCATCTGGCTACTGAGCACTGATAAAGCCGTCACATCTTCACTGTTGGGTAAATTAACCCTGGCTGAACGCTATGATGACGGTACTCTTCACGACGATCTGGCGGAAGTGGGCGCGCTGGTTTCGCACCTGCCGCCGCCGGATCTTGCCGATGCGCTGGAAGCGCTGCCTTACGACGCGCGTAACGCGCTCTGGCGACTGGTGGCCGACGACAAACGTGGCGAGGTGTTGCTGGAGGCGTCGGAAAGCGTCAGGGGCGATCTCATCGATAAGATGAGCGATCATGACCTGCTGTTTGCCTTACAAAATCTGGATATTGATGAGCAGGTCTATCTGCTGCAACACTTGCCGCGTGATCTGACCGGGCGACTGTTGGCCACGCTGTCGCCGGATAAGCGCGCGCGTATTCGCCAAATGATGCGCTACGCTGACAATACCGTCGGCGCAATTATGGAGTTCGAGGTTATCACCGTCCGCCCGGAATCCACCCTTGCGGCGGTTCAGCGCTATCTGCGGCGATTGGGCAAAATGCCGGAAAACACCGATAAGCTGTTTGTGACCACCCGCAACAAGCTGCTGCTTGGCGAACTGGAACTGCAAACGATTCTGCTCAACGATACGCGTAAGCGAGTCGGGGAGGTGATGGAAGGCGATCCGATTACTTTTCAGCCGCATGAGGATGCGGAGAAAGTCGCCCGTACTTTCGAACGTGATAACTTACTTAGCGCCGCGGTGATTGACGCAGAAGGCGTGCTGATGGGGCGTTTGACCATTGATGAGATCGTTGATGTTGTTTATGAAGAGACGGATAACGATTTACGCCGGATGGGGGGACTGAGCAATGAGGATGATGTTTTCGCCCCGGTAAGCAAAGCGGTGAAAACCCGCTGGGCCTGGCTGGCGGTGAATCTCTGCACTGCCTTTATTGCTTCCCGCGTTATCGATGGTTTCGAACATACCATTTCCCAACTGGTCGCCCTGGCGTCGTTGATGCCGATTGTCGCCGGGATCGGCGGTAATACCGGTAATCAGACGATCACCATGATTGTGCGGGCGATGGCGTTGCAGCTTATTCAGCCGGGCAGCTTTTCGTTTTTGCTCCTCAGAGAGATGGGGGTCGCGCTGATCAACGGCATTGTCTGGGGCGGGATTATGGGCGCGATTACCTGGTGGCTATATGACGACCCCCAGCTTGGCGGCGTAATGATGCTGGCGATGATGTTAAACCTGCTGATGGCGGCGATGATGGGCGTGATTATCCCGATGGTGATGGTCAGACTGGGGCGCGATCCGGCGGTCGGCTCCAGTGTGATGATTACCGCTATCACCGATACCGGGGGGTTCTTTATTTTTCTCGGGCTGGCGACGCTTTTCCTGATGTAACCGGCGCTTTGTTGCGCAGGCGGCGGGGGATCAGCGCCATGGAGAGCAGACCTGCCAGGACGCCAATCGCCAGATTACTGGTGCCGACGGTGGCGCCGACGGTCACCAGCATCACCAGGGTTTCCGGCCACGGCGTCCGCGCGATCTCCGTCGGGCGAATGCTGTGCCAACTAAAAGTTTTCACCGCCACAATCACCATCACACCGGCGAGAACGGCCATCGGGATTCTCGCCATCACTTCGCTTAGTCCGGTGACCAGCAACAGTAGCACCAGGCCAGCGGCAAGGGTGGAGATCCGGCTGCGCGCTTTGCCCATTTCAACGTTGACAATGGTCTGGCCGATCATCGCGCACCCGGCAATACCGCCGTAAAACCCGGCGAGAATATTCGCGATGCCCAGACCTGCGCTCTCGCGCGCTTTGCCGGAAGGGGTTTGCGTTAGATCATCAACTAATTTCGCCGTCAGCAATGATTCCATCAAACCCACAAAGGCGATACTCAGCGCGCAGGGCCAGATGATTTGCAAGGTTGTGATATCCAGCGGCACCATCAGGGTGTTCAGACCCGGCAAGCCGCCACGCATTGAGCCTTCATCCCCGACCGTTGGCAGTAATTGCCCGCTGGTGACGGTAAACAGCGTGAGCAGCACAATCGCAATCAACGGGGAAGGGATCGCTTTAATGTAACGTGGCGCCCATAATACGATCAGCAGCGTTAACAGGAATAAGCCGATAATCAGCGGCTGTTTACTCCAGAAATGGGGGATCTGGGCGAAAAAGATCAGGATCCCGAGGGCGTTAACAAAACCGGTCATGACCGCCTGCGGGATAAAGCGCATCAGCCGCGCCATGCCGCAAACGGCAAACAAAATTTGAATTATGCCTGCCAGAATAACCGCCGGAAGGATATAGCCGACGCCATATTGATGCACCATCGGCCCGATGACCAGCGCCACCGAACCGGCTGCCGCGGTGACCATGGCCGGTCTGCCGCCCAGTACTGACATGGCAAGGCATAACACCACCGAAGCGATCAGGCTAACCTTCGGATCAACGCCGGCAATAACGGAAAAAGAGATGACTTCGGGTATGAGGGCCAGTGCGGTCAGTGCGCCTGCCAGGGTTTCACGTGTCAGCAGCGCGGGAGAACGCACTATCTGGCGTAATGCGCCGACGTTAGCGGAGATCGCGGAGTCAGAAACGGGTGGCATAAAAAAGTTCGCAGAATATAAATAAAAGTGAGTATTGTCAGACGATGCTAACGTGCGGTCTGTCACAAAACCGAGGATGATAGCGCGGAATCGTTCCTGATACCAGTACAAAATGTGATTTATGATACACATTTATTAAACATTTTTATAACAGATCTCAAAACTCAACTTAAATTTTAAACAATATTTAAATTATTTTTCTTCGGTGCTACCTTTGGAGTCGAGAATCGTTTCACCTGCGCTAAATAAAAAAGCGAGTAAAGTAAGGCTCAAATCCGATGAAGAAAAAGATGGCCGTACCCAGCTCACAGGCGGTTGGTTCCAATAACACTCGGACCCACACCCGCCATGAGCAAGAGACGGATGTATTGCTGATTGGCGGCGGCATCATGAGCGCCACGTTGGGAACCTGGCTGCAGGAACTGGAGCCGGAGTGGTCTATTACCATGGTTGAGCAGATGTCCAGCGTTGCGGAAGAGAGCTCAAACGGATGGAATAACGCAGGGACCGGCCATGCGGCGCTGATGGAGCTGAACTATACGCCGCAAACCGCTAATGGCATCAATATTGATAAAGCGGTTGATATCAACGAATCTTTCCAGATCTCTCGTCAGTTTTGGGCGCATCAGGTGACGCGTGGCATTCTGAAAAAGCCGAAATCTTTCATTAATAGCGTGCCGCACATGAGTTTTGTGTGGGGCGAAGACAACGTCAATTTTTTGCGCGCCCGCTATGCGGCACTGCAACAAAGCGAACTGTTCCGCGGTATTCGCTACTCTGAAGATCATCAGCAAATTAAAGCGTGGGCACCGCTGGTAATGGAAGGGCGCGATCCGCAGCAGAAGGTTGCCGCGACTCGCTCGGAAGCAGGCACTGATGTGAACTACGGCGAAATTACCCGTCAGCTGATTGCCGGGCTGCAAACCCATGGAAATTTTTCTCTCCAGTTGAGTACCGTTGTGCGCCGCTTTAAGCGCAATGCGGATAAGAGCTGGAGCGTCACCCTGGCGGATGCCAACAATCGTCATCAGAAACGGGTCATTAAAGCGAAATTTATCTTTATCGGCGCCGGTGGCGCTGCGCTAACCCTGCTACAGGAAACCGGTATTCCACAAGCCAAAGAGTACGCGGGTTTCCCGGTCGGTGGACAGTTCCTGGTGTGCGAGAACCCGGAAGTGGTTAATCACCATCTGGCTAAAGTTTATGGTCAGGCGGAGGTTGGCGCGCCGCCGATGTCCGTTCCCCATATCGACACCCGGATTATCGACGGCAAGCGCGTGGTGCTGTTCGGACCGTTTGCCACGTTCTCTACGCGTTTCCTGAAAAACGGTTCGCTGTGGGATCTGCTGGCTTCCACCAATACGTCAAATATCATGCCGATGCTTAACGTGGGCCTGGATAACTTTGATCTGGTGAAATACCTGATTAGCCAGGTGCTGCAAAAAGACAAAGATCGTCATGCGGCGCTGTGCGAGTATTATCCTGAAGCGCGTAAAGAAGACTGGCGCCTCTGGCAGGCCGGTCAACGGGTGCAGATTATCAAACGCGATGAGAAAAAAGGCGGCGTGCTGCGCCTGGGAACCGAAGTGGTCAGTGATGATGACGGTACGGTGGCCGCGCTACTCGGCGCATCGCCGGGCGCTTCCACCGCGGCGCCAATTATGCTGCAACTGATGGAAAAAGTCTTTAAGGATAAGGTCAATTCGGCAGAATGGCAGGCGAAACTGAAAGCGATTATACCAAGCTACGGTACGCGACTGGATGGCAATGCCGCGGAAGTTGAAAAGGCGCTGGCGTGGACCAGCAAGGTTCTGGAGCTGCACTATGCGCCGCACACGGCGCCCGATGATGTTCCGCAGGCGGAACTGAAGCCGTTGACTACAGGTCAGTCTGTCGCGGATATTGCGTTGTAATCCGTTATCCGGCGGCTAAGCCGCCGGACGCTCTCTGAAGCATTAACGGGCACGGCAAGGCACAGCATCTTCAACCTCCCGTCGTGCGCCGCGCTACTCCTCGTGATTTTTTCCCTCTTCTAAAAAATCTTCATCTATCTCATCAATGTTTCCGGCGTGATCGCGGCCGGACAGCAGGTTCCAGCAGGCGATAAACAACGCGGCAATCAGCGGGCCAATAACAAATCCGTTGATGCCGTAGATTTCCATTCCGCCAATTGTGGTGATCAGGATCAGGTAGTCGGGCATTTTGGTATCTTTGCCGACCAGCAAAGGGCGCAGGATGTTATCCACCAGACCAACGATAATCACAAAGAAGCCGACGATAAAGGCTCCCTGCCAGAGCTGGGCGGTGGCGAAGAGATAGATGGCCGCAGGGACCCAGATAATCGCCGCGCCGACGGCCGGAATCAGCGACAGGAATGCCATTAGCGCGCCCCACAGGATGCTGCCATCAATACCGACGATCCAGAATGCCAGCCCACCCAGCGCGCCCTGAGCAAGCGCTACCGCGACGGTGCCTTTTACCGTCGCCCGGGCGACAGCGGCAAATTTAGCGAAAAGATGCTGCTTAACGTGGGTTGATAGCGGCAGCGATTCGAGAATCAGCCTGACGAGGTATGGGCCATCTTTTAGCAGGAAAAACAGCAGATAAAGCATGATGCCGAAGCTGATGGTAAAACCGAAAGTCCCTTTACCGATCAAAAATGCGCTACCGGCAAGGTACTGACCACCTTTTAGCGCAACCGAAGAAAGCTGCCGTTGGATTTGTTCGGCGCTATCAAGATTATGCTCAGCGAGGAAGCTGCGGGCCCATTCCGGCAGGTGAGCAAACAGGCTGGCAACCACCGCCGGGAACTGGGTATCATTATGCTGAAGTTTGCTGTAAACGACATTCAATTCAAAGGCCAGAGACGAGAGAATGATCGCCAGCGGAGTAAAAACGATCAGGCAGATAATGATAATTGTCAGCAGCGCCGCCAGGCCGTTGCGCTCTCCGAGTTTACCGCGCAGCGTGTTCTTCACCGGATGGAAGATCACCGACAGAATCGCGGCCCATAAAATGGCTGAATAATAGGGCGAGAGAACGTCGAAAAAAGCGAGGGTGACGATCAGCACTATCAGAATGAAAAAGCCTTTTGTAAGTCCATTAACTCTCATGTAAATCCTTCAAAAAATGACGTATAGAATAAAATAATAGAAGCTTTTCCACGATTTACAATCTGATTGATTTTCATGCTTCAGTAAGCAAAGGGGGAGGGGAATAAGGCCATTAAAAACCGGATATGGGAGCAGGGGCTGCGTTGATTGTGACGATGTACGCTCTGGCGGCCAGTCCGGATGCGCGCTGTGTTCTCGTCAGGTTTTTTGATGCGCCCATCCTCCATGCGGTGAGCCGGAGAAAGCCGCAGATGCAGCAGTAACTCCCAAGGCACTGTCGGTCATAAAAAAGGCATAAAAAACAGACGAGATTGTCAGTCTTGCCGCCGCATCAGGCTTTCGCAGAACCCACCGAAAAGTGATTCCCGTTGGCAAATACAACAGCGAACAACGCTGATGCCTCGCTTAACCGATGATGAGCATCAGGCAGCGCTTCCATTTTTTACGTATGGTTTACCGGTATTGTCATTTATGAACGACACAGTACAGATATGTTGATTTTTTATCCGTGCTGTGAATAAAGTAGGGGAGTCGTTTATCAATCTTGCGGAAACTGCTTATGTCTCATCTTATCAGGCCAGACGCCATCGGCAGTTTACCGTACCATCGGGACTCGCGGTGAAAAAAAACCAATACTTCGGGCCTGCGGCCGATTTTGCTATACGGACAACGCTGGCCGCTGCGGGTAGCATGCTTTTCGCTACCTGGCTGGGTTTTCATCACCCCTGGTGGGCCGCAATGACCGTCTGGCTGGTGGCGCAACCTACCCGCGGGCTGCTACTGGAGAGAATGATTGCGCGCTTTACCGGCAGCGCAGTTGGCGCACTGGCCGGTATGGCGATTCTGCTGTGTCTGCCGATGAAATCATTCGGGCAATTATTGGTGCTGACGCTGTGGTTAGCGGCCTGCGCGGGCATTGGCAGTTTCTTCCGCCAGTTCCGTAATTATGGCTTTGTGCTGGCAGGCTACACCGCCGCTGTTATCGTTATGTTCAGCTATTTTGAAGCGCACACCGACTCACGCCTGGCCATTGACCGCACGTTTTGTACCCTGACGGGGATAGTTTTCACCGGGCTTGCGGCTTTTCACAGTTTGTCCGGCAACCGTTTTTCCGTGCTGAGTCAGCGATTTACTCTCCTGATTAATACCGTGTTATCGCAGGTACCGTATGCGCCGACCGCAAAACAACTTGTTGATTATATCGGGACGATTACCCGTCTTAACGCCGAGCTCGATAAAGAATCGGCAGGCTCGCTTTCAGCAATGCGCCAGGCCCGACAAATGAAACGAACGCTGCTTGCCTTGCTGAATGTTATCGCCACGCTGGCAACGCCCCACGCTGTGGTAGCCCGACATCCAGAATACCGCGTTCCCACTGCGCCTGACCTTTCGGCGCTTATCCGCCAGGCATCTGTGTCCGATAACACGCTGCTGGCACAGTCTCTGACGGAACTGCAACAATGCCTGGCGGGCGTGCCGGAAAGCTACGGTTTTTTTTGCCGGTTGCGCCACCATGACTGGCTGGTTGTGCTGCATGCTGTGTTGCGTCCGGTCGGGGCGCTCGCGTTATCTGGCAGCCTGTGGTTACTCACGGGCTGGGAAACCGGCCCCATTATGGTGATGACAGCCGTGCTGTTCGCGTCATTATTTTCCAGTAACCCGCAGGGCAACACTGCTCTTGCGGATGTGCTGTCGGGGACGATCATCGGGGCGCTGGCGGGGTGTCTGTTCCGGCTGTGGATCTCGCCGCAACTGAGTCATGATGCCGGAGTGCTGGTGATTATTCTGTTTCTGATGACCGGGGCCTACCTGATGGCATGCCCGCGTACCAGCAAAATGGCTATCGACATCAATATGACCTTTCTGTTGGTGACGCAGCCTTTTTCGTCCCAACTGCCTGCCACGGTCTCCGACGTATTGATGCAAAGTGGCGCGATTTTATCCGGTGCCGCTATTGCCGCCCTCTGGTACTGGCTGGTATTACCCGCATCTCCTCGCAGCAGCCAGGCGCGCGCCGCACGGCGTCTCATCGGGATTGCGCGTCGTTTATCCCGCAGTACATCCCCTCAGGAGGTGTCGTGGCTGCTGCGATATGGTCAGTCGACGTTGATGCAGTTATTTGCCAGCCACAGCCATGATGCGCAGTTTATCAGGTCCGGGCTGCGCTATCTGCGTCAGGCACAGCGCAGTGTTATGCAGTTTCACGCTCACAATCACGAACGCGCGTTTCACAGCCAGAAAACCGACGCATATCCGCGTACAATGCTGGCGGCACGGCTGGTTCAGCGCTATCTCACCTGTAACCGGCGTTCATCGTAAACATCGGTCATATAGGGCGATTAACGAGGTGGAGGCTGATTGCCTGCGTGGACGGTCTGAAGGGCTTCCCGGATGCGATAAACAGTGTCTACCCGCAGACCCATATCCAGCTGTGCATCATCCATATGGTACGTAACAGCCTGAAATACGTGTCGTGGAAGGACTACAAAGCCGTCACCAGCGGACTGAAAGCGATTTATCAGGCCCCGACTGAAGAGGTGGCGCTGATGGCGCTGGATGCGTTCGCGGGTGAGTGGGACAATAAGTATCCCCAAATCAGCAAAAGCTGGCGTGCGCACTGGGAAAACCTGAATACGTTCTTCGGCTACCCGCCGGATATCCGCAAGGCTATCTACACCACGAATGCTATAGAATCGCTGAACAGCGTGATCCGTGCAGCCATAAAGAAACGCAAAGTGTTCCCGACGGACGACTCGGTACGGAAAGTTGTCTATCTGGCGATCAAAGATGCGTCAAAAAAATGGAGTATGCCGATCCAGAACTGGCGGCTGGCAATGAGTCGTTTTATTATCGAGTTCGGTGACCGCCTGAGCGATCACCTTTAATACGGTGGCAGTTACACAGAATTACGGACAGGCTCTATTCCCTCGGTGACTGCATTTTCAGCCCTTTATGGGGATGCCAGTTATTATAGTCTTCCATCCATTCCGTCAGTTTTTCCATTACGGTCACCGCACCCGGCAGCTCATTCACATACACGTAGTCCCGCTTGAACGTTTTCACGAACGATTCAGCCATCCCATTGCTCTCCGGACTGCGCACCGGCGTCGTACACACGATGAACCCGAGTGAGGCGGCGAACGTTCTTGTTGCGTCCGCTATGTAGCAACTGCCGTTATCGGTCAGCCACTCAACGGCGTGTGGCAGATAAAGCGTATTTCCAGAGCGCTTTTCTACACTCTCTGTCAGCAGATCCTGCACCATAACGCTGTTTATACCACCTGTTGTTGCCGACCAACTGATAGCTTCACGATCACAGCAGTCAAGGCTGAACACCACCCGCACGACTTCCTGATTCCAGCAGCGTATTTCGAAGCCATCTGAGCACCAGCGCGTATCCGGCTTAAGTGTCACGACGTTGCCTGTACGACTGCTTGCTGGCTTTTTATGGCCTGATTTTGCCAGCAACAGGTTATTTGCCTGCATGATCCGATAAATGCGTTTGGGGTTAATCCGCCAGTTTTGTTCCCTCAGAGCACGATTGAGGTGCGCAGTCACGCGGCGATAGCCGTTTGTCGCCCGCTCGCTGCATATCTGGCGGAGAAGCGGCAACAGTCGGGCATCATCGTCTTTGCTGTAGCGTGCTGACCGGTGCTGGCGTTTCTCCAGCAACCGGTCATACAGATTCGAACGTGATACACGTAGCACTTCAGCTATTCGGATGAGGGGGTATCGTCCGGTGGCAGCAATGGCATGCGTGATATCAACTTTTTTGCCTGTGCTATCTCAAGCGCGTCCCGAAGGATTTCGGCTTCCATCGTTTTGCGTCCCAGCATCTGTTCAAGCTGTTTGACTTTTTTCTCCAGCGCTTTGACTTCGGAGACGCTGACCACCTCCTCTCCTGCGGCGATCGCAGACTTCCCACCATCGTTCATGAGTCGTTTCCACTTAAAAAGAAGACTGGGTGTGATGCCATATTGCCGGGCAACGAGTGAGACGGTGTAGCCGGGCTGCATGGAGAGCGCAACAAAACGGGCTTTCTCTTCGGGAGTATAACGGCGGCGCTTTTGCTCGCCAGTGATCACTTCGATTCTTTGCACAGGAGACTCCTTAAACATAGCTCTATGACTATGTCTTACTGGCGAAGTGTCCGGTTTAAACGGGGGCTATTACAGCGTTATTATTGGTTATGCCAGTAGCGGCACACTATCCTCTATTGGCTATGGTGTGGCAAAGTTTGGTGCGACAATGATGCTCGGCGGCGGCGTCCAGATGCTTTCCCCCCAGCCAGCAGGACTGGCCCGTAAAGAATCGCCTGATAACAAAGCCAGCTACGCCTTTGGCGGAGTAACCAATACCACATCGCAGGGTTACCCGGTCGGCCTGCTGTACGGTAAACGGCGAATTGGCGGCGCAATTATCTTTGCCGGAATTTATGTGGAGGATCAACGGTAGAGTACGTCACGCGCCGACGAGGCTCTCCAGCGGAATGCCGAATTGTGAATGAAGGCGGCGAATCATCGGCAGCGTCAGGTTGCGTGTTCCGTTCAGGATCTCATACACGCGGTTTGACTTGCCGATTGCTGGTTCAAGGTCTTTAACGGTCAGACCCTGTTGCTCCATACGGAATTTGATTGCCTCAACAGGTGATGGAGGAACGATCGGGTAGTGTTTTTTCTCATACTCTTCAATGAGTAAGCACATTACCTCGAAGTAGTCTCCTTCAGGGGTGTCGAGTTCTGGTTCGTTATCGAACATGGGTTCCACTGCCCGAAGGGCGGCGAGGTAGTCATGCTCAGTTCTGATTGGTTTAACGTTCATGGTTTACTCCATCTCAATCGTTTCTGCGTCTATGGCGTCGTATTGCCTGTGCGTTCCGATGAACTTAACGAACATCCATCCGCGCTGATAGGCAATGGCTACGATTAACCGGTAGTTATTCCCCTTTATATTAAATACCACTCGCCTGTTTTTCAGAATGCTGGCGCTACGGTATTGCTCTTTAATTTCTGCCGCGGTTTTCCAGTTGGCCTTTGTTGCCTCATCCACCCAGGCCCGTAGCGGTTGTTCTGCATCGGGATACTCCGCCCAAAAATCCTTCAGGTTTTTAACCGAGATTATCTTCATAGACCCATCATAGTCCCATGATGGGACTATGTAAAGTCAGTATTCAAACTCCACCTCCGGGTGCAATGCCGTTCACTTAAGCAAATCATCGGTGTTGTCTTTTGTTTTATTTGCCTGTGGCAATTGCATTATCGGTGGTTCTGGCGAGCATGACGCATTTTCCGTTTTCACCCATTCAGATTCCGTGGTCTGTTCCGTTCACGATAAATACGCGGATATTCGTTATATCCACAGCGTGTGAACGGGCAGGGGGACGTTTCGCCCGTCCCCCTGCACCCCCGGCATTGCGCTGAAAACCTGCCGCTGCGCGGTCCGCTCCACTCCGGCTTCATCTGGCGGACCGGCTGAGACGCGGCATCCTTGCCACGACTCAGCCTCTGGCCGCCGTCCTGGCGGCCAGTCCTGGATGTGCGCCTGCGTTCCCGCCAGGTTTCCCTGATGCGCCCAACCCCCATGCGGTGAGTCCGTTATTCGTCAGGGGCTTTTCAGAGGCTGAAAATCATAAAAAAAGTTATATCCTTTATATTTCAGCCCGTATCAGCTCAGTTAGCGAATCAACCGAATTAGATTTTCGTTTAAACCACCGATTGACAGAACCGCTCAGCCAGCCATAAACGCAACTGACAGCCCTTAACTGACCAGCATTACACCTCCGGGTGGCTTTTTTTATGGACGCAATATGGCAAATAACATAATCAAAGGGCGCAAGGGTGGCAGCTCCAGCCAGCGCACGCCGACAGAACAGGCTGATGATTTACAGTCTGTAGCAAAAGCCAAAATTCTCATCGCGCTGTGCGAGGGAGAGTTTGCAGGTGAATTAACGGGCAAGGATATTTATCTCGATGGCACCCCGTTATTAAATGCCGACGGTTCTGAAAACTTTTCCGGCGTGAAGTGGACATTTCGTCCGGGAACACAGGCACAAAAATATATTCAGAGTATTCCCGGCACTGAAAATGAAATTAGCGTAGGGACGGAAATTTCCAGCGAGACCGCCTGGACGCATACGTTTACCAATACCCAACTTTCCGCCGTTCGCGTCCGCCTTAAATGACCCATCCCTGATGAAACAGGAAGACGACGGTGATGTCGTGGGGAATATCGTGTTGGGCAGCGATGGTTCAACAAGCGACATGATCCTCTATGCTGACCGTTTCTCGCTGTTTAACCGCAACAGTAAAACTTCCGTGCCGGTGATGATCGCCGAGGGCAATGAACTGTACATCGACAAGGCTCGCATTAAAGACGGCAGCGTCGATAATGCGAAAATAGGGAATGTGATTCAGTCGAATGACTTCGCTTCCGGATCGAAGGGCTGGCAGGTTAACAAGAACGGAAAGGCGGAGTTTAATGACGTTACAGTGCGCGGGAAAATTGAGGCGACCAGCGGCGAACTTGATAACGTAGTAATCAATGAAAGCTGTACGATCAGCGGCACTTTGAGCGCGGATAAAATTGTCGGAGACATTTCTGACACACTGCCTGACCAGACTATTTTCTTCAGTGAAAATATTGGGAACGATGGCACGAAGACAGTGAGATTTTGTCGTATCAAACAACAAAGCTTTCAGCAGAAAGTAACTATTGTTGGATCGATATTGATGAATGATTCCGCAGGTCGTCAGAATGCCATTGTCTATGAAAACAGTCCTAGTGACAGGCTCAATTTGGGCTCATGCGCAGTTGGCATGGTCGCTTGTCTGGGGATGACTGCTGGCGGATCAGGCTCTGGAACATATTTCTTGCTCAGGGCCGGTGGCACTCAAATATGGAGGCAGTCAAATGCAGGTCGATACAACACAGGATCGTTCTCCGTCTCTATTCCGACTGGTGATGGTTACACAGATGTGGAATGCGTGTTACACAACGCGTCAAACGCAACCGGGACGATTTTTATGCTTTCCCGGTATCACGTGTTTGTCAGCCGTTCAGGTTCGGTCATCACCAAATAAAAGTAATATCTCGCAGTCACGAAGGTGTAGTCATGGGATTTATGACGGGGTTTCACCCCATTAACTCCCCGTACAAAAAACAGGCATAAAAAAACCAGCCATAAGAGGCTGGTTCTATTGGGATTATTTGGTCGGCACGAGAGGATTTGAACCTCCGACCCCCGACACCCCATGACGGTGCGCTACCAGGCTGCGCTACGTGCCGATTTGTGGGGAACAATATTACCCGTTCCCCAACCGAATGCAAGCCGTGAAGTGCCTGATTGATTTATAAATAATCAATCAGTTAGCGATAAAGCGTTTTTCATCGGTTAGCACCTGCAGTAGCAGGCTCAGTTGCGGTTTTTGATCTTTAATCTTCTTACCTTCGCTGTCCCATGTTCTGTATGTGCCGTTGTGATTGAGCACGATGGTTAATTGTGGCGTCGTGATCGCCAGCGTATTGTTATTCGCAGCGGTAACCCATGCGCGGCGGCGGGCGGGGCTAAACAGATCTTCGCCTTGCGAATATTCATTCGCCGGTGTGGAAACGTGCAACAGGCGCTGCATCAGCGTTGTCATGACATCTTTGTTATCCGTCAGGGTCGCGATCGCCTGTGCCGGAGTACCAGGCCAGTGAATCACTAACGGTACCTGTAGCTGTTCGCGCGACCAGTCAAACGCGTCATGCTGTGCGTCCAGCGGTACACCGTGGCCCGCCGTCACAATAACTACCGTGTTATTCATCTTGCCGGATTCGCGCAGCGCGTTCAGCACGCGACCAATTTGGGTGTCGACATCGCCGGCGGCGGTGCTGTAGCGACGGACAAAGTTTTGTTGCTGCCCGCGATCCAGGGTTGTGCCGTTCAGTGAAACCCATGAGAACCAGCGATTTTCATCCTGGGCGTAGCGGTTCAGCCAGTTGATCCACTGATTTGCCGTCTGCGCATCGCTTTGCGTTCTGGCGGCTGGTAAGGAGAAATCGGACAGCAGCGCCTGGCGATAAAGCGGGCTGCTGAAGCCGTCAGATGAGAACAGACCCAACTGATAGCCTTGTTGATTCAGTGACGTAATCAGCGCCGCAGGAATCCGGGCCGCTAAAATGCCATCCATATAGCCAGGAGAGATACCGTAGAACAAGCCAAACAGGCCGCTGTCTGCAGTATTACCGGAGCTCATATGCTGAGTAAAGTTGACGTTTTCTTTTGCGAATGCGGCCAGCGCCGGCATGTTTTTTTCAAAACGTGAGTAGTTGAGGTTATCAACGGTAATCAGCAACACGTTATAACCGGCGCCGAGATCACGATAACGTAGGTCGCTAAGCGGATATTGCACCGAGACGGCTTCCGGTGAACCTTGTTCTACCAGGCGTCGCTGGTAGTCCTCTGCGTCAAGCAGACCGTGTTTTTCCAGGAACCGGCGCGCCGTCATCGGGTAGGAAAGCGGCAGATTGGCCCGCTGCATAGTGATTGGGCGATAGAAATTCGCATCCGCCCAGATATAAATCAGGTGGTTGCTGATAAAGCAGATAAAGAAAAACCAGGCGACCGGACGGGCATAGTGACGGCGGCGGGTCAGGCTGCGCAGCTTCTGCCAGCTCCAGGTCGCAAAGAGCATTTCCACCAGGAAGATGATCGGGACGCTGATAAACATCAGTTGCCAGTCACGAGCCATCTCATTTTGATCGGGGTTAATAACCAGTTCCCAAACGAAGGGATTAAGGTGCAGGTGGAAACGGGTGAAAACTTCGCTGTCGATCAGCAGCAGCGTCATGCCTGTGGTCGCCAGAATGACCGATATAAAACGCATTAAGCGCTGCGAGATGACGATAAAGGTTAGCGGAAAGAGGATCAGTACATAACTGGTAAAGACCAGGAAGCTGAAGTGACCAACGAGGCTAACGTACGAGAAAAGACGTCCGGCAAGCGTCGTTGGCCAGTCGGCGACAAAAAGATAGCGGCTGCCGAGCACCATGGCCAACAACATGTTGAACAGGGCGAACCAGTGTCCCCAACTGACCATCTGGGAAACTTTTTCTCGGTAGGGCTGACGAAGAGTCACCATATACTGTTGTTCGTTATCCTTAATGCGCTGGCTTGTCGTTGATCGACGACTGCAACGCCTGGGCAAAAGAGCGGGCGATGGCCTGACGCTGCGCCGGCGCGACGCTACTATTGATCAGGTTCGTCACCATATTGCCCAGAACCATCAGTGAAAGGTCAACGGGCGCTTTGTGTGTTTCCAGAACACTCGTCAGCTCGCTGAGCAGTTGTTCGACGTGTTCATCGCTATAGCGGGATAATTGCGGCATAAACTCAAAATCTGTTTGTTCGTGAAAGGGCAACATATTACCGTAGCAGCAGCATTTTTTCCGCATTTTTTCGCCGCGGCGCAAAAGCGCACCGCCTCGCTGGCAAAGCGTCACGTGGTGGTTGCGTCGCCGTCCCGGCGGTGGTTGAATACCGCCCGGTCTAAAAGGAGAGTTTAACATGAGTCTGGATATCGACCAGATTGCCCTGCATCAGTTAATCAAACGTGATGAACAAAATCTGGAACTGGTGCTGCGTGAGTCATTACTGGAGCCGACAGCGACCGTTGTGGAGATGATGGCCGAACTGCATCGGGTCTACAGCGCTAAAAATAAAGCCTACGGCCTGTTTAACGAAGAGAGCGAGCTGGCCCAGGCTCTGCGTCAGCAGCGTAAGGGGGAAGAAGAATTCCTGCCCTTCAGTCGGGCGGCCACCGGTCGTCTGCGTGACGAACTGGCGAAATATCCCTTCGCTGAAGGCGGTATTGTGTTGTTTTGCCAGTATCGCTATCTGGCGGTGGAATACCTGATGGTGGCGGTGCTCAACAATCTGAACAGTATGCGCGTCAATGAAGAACTGGATATCAGCGCCACGCACTATCTGGATATCAATCATGCCGATATTGTCGCGCGTATTGATTTAACCGAATGGGAAACCAATCCGGAATCCACCCGTTATCTGACCTTCCTGAAAGGCCGGGTAGGGCGCAAAGTGGCGGACTTTTTTATGGATTTCCTTGGGGCCAGCGAAGGGCTCAATACAAAAGCGCAGAACCGCGGTTTGTTACAGGCGCTGGATGATTTCGCCGCTGATGCGCAGCTGGATAAATCTGAGCGCCAGAACGTGCGCCAGCAGGTTTACAGCTACTGCAATGAACAGTTGCAGGCCGGAGAGGAGATAGAGCTGGAGTCGTTGTCCAAAGAGCTGGCGGGCGTCAGTGAGAAGACGTTTCAGGAGTTTACCGCCGAACAAGGCTACGCGCTGGAAGAGAGCTTTCCGGCGGATCGCAGTACTCTGCGCCAGTTAACCAAGTTTGCCGGCAGCGGCGGCGGGTTAACCATTAATTTTGACGCTATGCTGCTGGGGGAGCGGGTGTTCTGGGACCCGGCGACGGATACCTTAACCATTAAAGGGACGCCGCCGAATCTGCGCGACCAGCTGCAGCGCCGTACCTCCGGCGGAAATTAAAGGCTAAAAATCCTGGTGTCAGGTCGTCATACAGCCCGGTAAGCTCGTCATCAGGATGTTTATGCTGTGTCGTTTGTGAGTGCGAGTCAAAACCAGATCAAACCCGACGAATAGCGCTTAACTGGCCAGCAGGGTGCGCTGAGGGCGTTGACGCCATCTCTTGCTTTATCGCCGCGCCAAAACAAAACGCCCCGGACCTTGCGGACCGGGGCGCTTGCCATACAACGTTCAGTCGGCGATTAAGCGCGAACGAAGTCGATGTGAGCCAGCTTCGGCTTGAACGGGTGACGCTGAACAGCCTGAGCTTTAACTTTCTCTTCTTTGCCATCAACAACGATGGTCAGAACTTCGCTGTAGAACTCAGCATTGTTCTGCAGGTTCCACACTTTGTCGTGATCCAGTTCAATTGCTACTGGCGCAGCTTCACCGCCATAGATGATGGCCGGGAATTTGTTAGCTGCACGCAGGCGGCGGCTCGCACCCTTACCCTGCTCTTTACGTACTTCTGCGTTGATAGTAAACATTGATGTCTCTCTATATATAAATCCTGCTACAGGCGACCCAGCAACAGGCAGATTATCTGCTTTGCGAATGCAAAAGCGGGCGGCATTATAGCCGCCAACGGTTTTTGCAGCAACCAAAACCTCAGCCGCAGAGGCGATTAACGCAATTCATTGGCCCGCCGGAAGCGCCCCTGATAATCGAACACTTTTTCCCGTACCTGCCAGTATTGTCCCTTCATGCGGGCAACAACAAAGTCGGGATGGCGCAACAGCGCCTGCTGAGCGAGGATGTCTGCTGGTGTTATCCAGCGTAGCGGCACGCCAGGCGTTCGGGTATGCGGGCGGATAAACAACTGCTCAAAGGCGGTGCGCTGGGCGGGCGTCTGCAGGCGGAAGCGCTCACTCACATCCGTGCCGTCCTCGTCGTAATAGGTGATTTTCAGCCACGCGCCTTTCTCATCATGACCCTGTTGTAACGCCATTCCGCTACAGCGCAATACCAGCGCATCTTTGAGTTTTAGCGCCGCTTTCAGCATGTCGTCTGGATCCACCAGAATCGTGTCGCACTCACGGCAGCGTCGGGCGGCGATATCGTTTTCCGCGTTGCACTGGGGGCAGTTTTTAAAGCGGAAGCGAAAATCGCACTGCTCACGATGGCCTTCATCATCTTCAAACCAGCCCTGGCAGCGGCGACCGAAATGCTCAATCAGCGTGCCGTCGGCGGTGGTTTTCCCCCAGAAGGTATTGGCGAACCCGCAGGCAGGGCAGAACACCTGCACGGGAACGTTGTCACTTTTGCCTTTTGGCGTGCCGACTTCCGGTGCATACAGATCGTGCGGGTTTCCGGCATAGTCGAGGATCAGACAATCGGTTTTACCGGGGGCCAGTCGCAGGCCGCGGCCAACAATCTGTTGGTAAAGACTTACCGACTCGGTGGGGCGGAGTATGGCGATCAGATCGACATGCGGCGCATCAAAACCGGTGGTCAGCACCGCGACGTTAACCAGATAGCGATACTGCCGTGCTTTAAATGCCTCAATGATGCGATCCCGCTCAGTTCCCGGCGTGTCACCGGTAATTAATACCGCTTCACCCGTCGGCAGTAATCCCGTCACTTCCCGGGCGTGTTCAACGGTGGCGGCGAAAATCATCACCCCTTTACGCGTTAGGGCAAACTCAACGATTTGGCTGACAATATGCGGCGTGATGCGCTGCTGCTTTTTTAGTTCGCGGTTCAGGTCGGCTTCGCTGAACAGGCCGTTGCTTTGTGCCTGCAGACGGCTAAAATCATACTGCACCACCGGCATATCCAGCCGCTCAGGGGGCGTGAGGTAGCTGTTCTTAATCATATAGCGCAGCGGCAGTTCATAGATGCAGTCACGAAAAAACGCCTTCTCATCGCCACGTACCATCCCGTGATAATGGAACTGGTAAATCCAGCCCTTTCCGAGACGAAATGGGGTGGCGGTCAGCCCCAGCAGACGCAGATGTGGGTTAACTTGCCGGAGGTGGCTGATGATCTGTTGATATTGGCTGTCATCATCATCACCGATACGGTGGCACTCATCGACGATAAGCAGCGAAAACTCATGCTGAAACTGCGCGAGATTGCGGGCGACCGACTGGACGCTGCCAAACACCACTTTGCCGTGGCTCTCTCTACGCTTCAGGCCGGCCGCAAAGATATCCGCCTCCAGGCCAAGCGCACAATATTTAGCGTGGTTTTGCGCCACCAGCTCTTTAACGTGCGCCAGCACTAACACACGACCGCGCGCCAGGCGCGCCAGTTCGGCGATCACCAGGCTTTTACCCGCGCCAGTCGGCAGGACGATGACTGCGGGGTGCCGATGGCGGCGAAACCAGGCAAGGGTGGCGTCGACCGCCTCTTTTTGGTAGGGACGTAATGTAAAGGTCATGGAATGTATAGCGCTTAATTAACTCGCGAATAGTATGCCACGAATCTTTTCCCTTGAGTGGTGTTAAGAGCTTGTTATACTACCCTAAGATATTCTTCTTTTCGGGCGTATTGCCCGCTCCAGCACTCTTTACAGGCTAAAAAATCTCATGCGACTTGATAAGTTTATCGCTCAGCAACTTGGCGTTAGCCGGGCTATTGCCGGGCGTGAAATCCGCAGCAGCCGCGTTACCGTGGACGGCGAAATTGTAAAAGACTCTGCTTTCAAACTTTTGCCGGAACATGGCGTCGAGTATGACGGCAATCCCCTGGTTCAGCAGCATGGCCCACGCTACTTTATGCTTAATAAGCCGCAAGGTTACGTTTGTTCCACCGATGACCCTGATTACCCGACGGTGCTTTACTTCCTTGATGAACCGGTAGCGTATAAGCTGCATGCCGCTGGCCGCCTCGATATTGATACCACCGGCCTGGTGCTGATGACCGATGATGGTCAGTGGTCGCACCGCATTACTTCTCCCCGTCATCATTGTGAAAAAACCTATCTGGTGGAACTGCAAAATCCGGTGGATGAAACCACCGCAGAGCAGTTTGCTAAAGGCGTACAGCTACATAACGAGAAGAGCCTGACTAAGCCAGCGGTGCTGGAGGTGATCACGCCGACCGAAGTTCGTCTGACCATTAGCGAAGGGCGCTACCATCAGGTTAAGCGGATGTTTGCCGCTGTGGGTAACCATGTGACGGGTCTGCATCGTGAACGTATTGGCGACATTATCCTGGATGAGTCGCTGGAGCCTGGTGAATATCGTCCGCTGACGGCAGCAGAAATTGCCAGCGTCGGTGGTCAACATGCGCGGAGTAAAACGTGACGGCAAAGCAGAATGCTTCATCCGGGATTGTGTTTATTCTGGGCCTGCTGGCCATGCTGATGCCGCTGTCGATTGATATGTACCTCCCGGCGCTGCCGGTGATTTCGGCGCAGTTTAACGTGCCGGACGGCAGCGCGCAGATGACGCTTAGCACCTATATTCTGGGATTTGCGTTGGGGCAGCTTTTATATGGTCCGATGGCGGACAGTTTCGGTCGTAAACCGGTTATTCTCGGCGGCACGCTGATTTTCGCGGCGGCGGCGGTGGCCTGCGCGCTGTCGCAGACCATTGTTATGCTGATAACCATGCGTTTCTTTCACGGCCTGGCTGCGGCGGCGGCCAGCGTGATCATTAATGCCCTGATGCGCGATATCTATCCAAAAGAGGAGTTTTCGCGGATGATGTCGTTCGTCATGCTGGTGACCACCGTCGCGCCGCTGGTGGCGCCAATGGTCGGCGGGGCGGTACTGGTATGGTTTAGCTGGCATGCGATCTTCTGGATCCTCGCGGTGGCGGCGCTATTAGCGTCAGTGATGATCGCGTGTTTTATCAGCGAGACCCTGCCGGTGGAACGTCGGCAGAAGTTTCATATTCACACCACGCTGGGGAATTTTGCCACCCTGTTTCGTCATAAGCGGGTACTGAGCTATATGCTGGCGAGTGGTTTTAGCTTCGCCGGGATGTTTTCGTTCCTGAGCGCCGGTCCGTTTGTTTATATCAATATTAATCACGTTTCACCGCAGCATTTTGGTTACTATTTTGCGCTGAACGTCGCGTTTCTGTTTGTCGTGACCATGATCAATAGCCGTTTTGTGCGGCGGATTGGGGCACTGAATATGTTCCGCACAGGGCTGTTGATTCAGTTTGTGATGGCGATCTGGATGGTGGTGTGCGCACTGTTGGATGTTGGCTTTTGGTCGCTGGTATTTGGCGTGGCGGCGTTTATCGGTTGCGTGTCGATGGTGTCTTCCAACGCCATGGCGGTGATTCTTGATGAATTTCCGCATATGGCTGGCACTGCATCTTCGCTGGCCGGTACGTTTCGTTTTGGCATCGGCGCGATTGTTGGTGCCCTGTTGTCAATGGCGACCTTTACCACCGCCTGGCCGATGCTGGTGTCTATCGCTTTTTGCGCCAGCGCTTCCATTCTGTTTTACCTCTATGCCAGCCGGCGGCGCAAAAAGTCGCATGCTGAGTGACCTTCAGGGACGTTATCGCGAGTGCCGATTGGCTAAGCGAGGCATCGGCGGTGTTTTCTGTTGTATTTGCCAACCGGAAGCGCTTTTCGGTGGTTCTGGCGAAGGAGTGCTTTTTCTTTTGCCCGTTTGGGTCAGTCGCCTGTTCCGTTCACGCTAAGTGCTGTGGAGATGAGTCATATCCGCGGCGTGTGAACGGCCAGCCGAGGGATCGTCAAAAGCAGATAAATGGCCAGGCATCAGGCATTACCGTCCCTTTATTGAGGTATATCTTGATGCATATCAACCGAAAACGGCTTCACGGTTTGGTGGTTTGTTTCTTTTATGTAAAATCAAATCGCTCAAAAAGTCGCATTGATGCGATAAAAAAGTTGTTTTAGATCACAGAAACGGGTACATATAGCCCGAACATATTCCATCTACACAATTATAAACTTTTGCATTACAAATCAGCAACACAATGATGATGCAGGTGTAAGCGTTTTCTGTGAGGAACTGGGACAACTTGTCAAGAATGTGTTAGCATTAATGTGAATTTATTGTGAAGTATTTTGCTTCCGGGGAAAACAAGTGAATAAACTGCAACTCTCTATCGTACACCGCCTGCCGCAGAGCTACCGCTGGCTGCCGGGTTTTGCGGGTTCAAGAGTTGAACCGATTCCGCAAAATGGCGTTCAGAGTGAAAACAGCCTTGTGGCGCTAAAGTTACTCAGTCCGGATGGCGAAAAAGCATGGCCGGTTATGCATAAGCTCAGCCAGGCGCTTAGCGATATCGAAGTCGATTGCTCGATTGTGGAATGCGAAGGAGAACCGTGCCTGTTTGTTAATTGTCAGGACGAGTTTGCCGCAACCTGTCGGCTGAAAAATTTCGGCGTGGCGATTGCGGAACCTTTCTCTGGTAATAACCCATTCTGAACGTCAGCTCAGCGCCAGTAGCTGACGGGTGTACTCCTGTTGCGGAGCAGTAAACACGCGCTCGCACTCTCCCTGCTCGACGATTTCTCCCTGCCGCAGCACGATGACCTGATGACACAATGCCCTCACGACGCGCAGGTCATGGCTGATAAAAACATAGGTCAGTTGATGCTTTTGCTGTAACGTTTTCAGCAAGGCAAGGATTTGCGCCTGTACCGTTTTATCCAGTGACGATGTCGGTTCATCCAGCACGATAAGCTGAGGCCTGACGACCAGCGCCCTGGCGATAGCGATACGCTGACGCTGACCGCCGGAGAAGGCGGCAGGGTAGCGGTGGCGCGACTGGGGATCGAGCCCAACCTCTTGCATAGCCTGAATCACCGTCTGCTCACGTTCGGCAACGCTGAGCGTTGGCTGATGAACCCGGAGTCCCTCTTCGATAATTTGCAGGACGTTGAGCCGCGGGTTCAGCGATGAGTTCGGGTCCTGAAAAACAATCTGCATGCGACGACGGAGCGGCAGCATCTGCCGACGACGGCGTCCCTGAAGTGATTTGCCCTCAAAGGTGATGGCTCCGGTTGAATCAATCAGGCGCAGGAGCGCCAGCCCGGTGGTGCTTTTGCCTGAACCTGACTCACCGACCAGGCCCAGAGTTTCTCCGGCACGTAAACGAAAACTAAGGCCGTTAACCACCCGGTTATGTTCAACGACTCGCCGCAGGAGCCCTTTACGTATCGGGAAGGCGATACTCAGGTTTTCCGCCCGCAGTAATTCGCGCGCATCGGCGGCGAGCGGCACGGGATCGCCCGATGGCTCGCTATCCAGCAGGCGACGGGTATAAGGATGCCCGGGAGCAGCGAACAGCCTCTGGCAACTGTTCTGTTCGACGCAGCGGCCATTTTGCATTACCGCGACGCGGTCGGCGAGCTGGCGCACGATACTCAGGTTATGAGTGATAAACAGCAGCCCCATATTTAACTCTTGCTTCAGTTCGCGCAGCAGCGAGAGGATTTGTGCCTGAACGGACACATCCAGCGCGGTGGTGGGTTCGTCGGCGATAAGCAGCTCCGGGCGGGTCAGCAGCGCCATGGCGATCATGACCCGCTGACGTTCGCCGCCGGAAAGCTGATGGGGATAGTCGGCCAGCCGTCGGGGCGCATTGCGGATCCCCACGCGCTCCAGACAGTCGAGAATTTCTCCACGCGCCGCTTCTTTACGCATCCCGCGATGTAAAGAGAGCACTTCGTATAGCTGCTTTTCCAGAGTGTGTAGCGGATTGAGCGACACCATTGGTTCCTGAAAAATCATCGCGATGCGGTTACCGCGTATCCCGCGTAGCGTGCGTTCATCCGCATGCAGCAGCGACTGACCGTGGAAACGGATATCGCCGTCCGGATAACTGACCGGCGGCGAGGGGAGCAGCCGCAGCACCGATAACGCTGAAATGCTTTTACCCGAGCCGGATTCGCCCACCAGCGCCAGGGTTTGACCAACGTCGATTTGCAGCGACAGTTCGCTGACGATAGTCGTGGTTTTTCCCTGCTGACTAACAGCAATCGACAGGTTGTCAATGTCTAACAGAGGTTGCGTCATGCTATACCGCCTTACTCGGATCAAAAGCGTCGCGAACCGCTTCACCGATAAAAATCAATAACGTCAGCAATACCGCCACGGAAAGAAAGGCGGTAATGCCCAGCCACGGTGCCTGAAGATTGTTTTTGCCCTGTAAAAGCAGCTCCCCCAGAGAAGGGGAACCCAACGGCAGGCCAAAACCAAGAAAATCCAGCGAGGTCAGCGTGGTTATTGAACTGCACAGAATAAACGGCAGGAAGGTAAGCGTCGCGACCATCGCGTTAGGCAGCATATGACGCAAAATAATCGCGCGATCGCTGACGCCAAGCGCCTGCGCGGCGCGAATGTAATCATAGTTACGGGTGCGCAGGAATTCGGCGCGAACGACGCCGACCAGCGTCATCCAGCCGAACAGCACGGTAATGGCCAGCAGCCACCAGAAATTGGCCTGGACCACGCTTGAAAGCAGGATAATCAGAAACAGCGTCGGCATTCCTGACCAGACTTCGATAAATCGTTGTCCCCAGAGATCGATCTTCCCGCCATAATAGCCCTGGATAGCACCGGCCATCACGCCCAGTACGCTGGAGAAGAGGGTCAGCAGCAGGCCAAAGAGAACGGAAATACGTGTGCCGTACAGGATGCGAGCCAGCACATCGCCGCCATTGGCATCGGTGCCCAGCCAGTTTTGCCTTGACGGCGGTGAGGGAAACGGGCTGTTGGTGGCGAAGTTGATGGTTGACGCCCCGAAGCGAACCGGCGCCCATAGTATCCAGCCGTTATCCTCCAGCCGCTTTTGCAGCCACGGGTCCTGATAGTCGGCGGCAGTGGCAAAGCGGCCGCCAAAGGTGGTTTCGCTGTAATTTTTTAACAGCGGAACATAAAGGCTGCCGCGGTATTGCACCAGTAGCGGTTTATCGTTGGCAATCAGCTCGGCGCACAGGCTGCAGGCGAAAAGCGCTAAAAACAGCCACAGCGACCAGTAGCCGCGACGGTTGTGGCGAAAGCGCGTCCAACGATCCTGATTGGCGGGACTGAAGAATGACATTAGCGGCCCTCAAAATCGATACGCGGATCGACCAGCGTGTAGCTGATGTCGCTGACGATATTCAGCAGCAGGCCAATCAGGGTAAAAATATACAACGTGCCGAACATTACCGGGTAATCGCGAGAAACGGTGGCCTCATAGCCCAGCAAGCCCAGGCCGTTTAGCGAGAACATCACCTCAATCAGCAGTGAACCGGTAAAAAACATACTGATAAAGGTGGCCGGAAAACCGGCGATCACCAGCAGCATGGCGTTACGGAAAATATGCCCCCAAAGGATCTGCTTTTCGCTTACGCCCTTGGCGCGGGCGGTAACGACGTATTGTTTGCGGATCTCATCAAGAAAGCTGTTTTTAGTCAGCATAGTGAGCGCGGCAAAACCGCCAATCACCGTCGCCAGCACCGGTAAGGTGATATGCCAGAGATAGTCGACGATCTTTTGATACCACGGCAGACTGTCAAAGTTGGCGGACACCAGCCCGCGCAGCGGAAAGAGATCGAAATAGCTGCCGCCGGCAAAGATAACGATCAGCAAAATCGCGAACAGAAACGCCGGGATAGCATAGCCGATAATGATCAGCGTGCTGCTCCAGACGTCAAAATGGCTGCCGTTGCTGACCGCCTTGCGGATACCGAGTGGGATCGACACCAGATAGATGATGAGCGTACTCCACAGGCCAAGAGTGACGGAGACCGGCAGGCTGTCTTTAATTAACTGCAGTACCGATGAGCTGCGGAACAGGCTATCGCCGAAATCAAAGCGCAGATAATCACCGAGCATTTTCAGATAGCGCTCGTAGATCGGTTTATCAAAGCCGTAACGATGGGTTATCTCGGCAATGACTTCTGGATCAAGCCCGCGCCCGCCGCGATAGTGACCATCGCTGATGTTACCGACGCCTGTCCGCACATGTCCGGCGCGCATCCCGCTTTCTCCCGCGCCGGGCAAGCTGCCGCGATCGCCAAACTCAATCGCCGCGATGGCCTGATCGACCGGGCCGCCGGGGGCAATTTGCACAATAAAAAAGTTTATGGTGATGATTGCCCACAGCGTAGGGATGATCAGCAGTAACCGGCGGAGAAGATAGGCGCCCATCATAATTCCTTAACGTCTGTCCGCGGGGAGTCTGGCCGCTTTGCTTGCATCGTACCACCAGTTTTCAAAACCGGATGAGTAGACCGGGCGCGTATGCGGAAAGGAGAATTTGTCCCAGTATGCGGTTCGATTCTGCGCCATATACCACATCGGCAGCATGTAATAGTTCCATGTCAGCACGCGATCAAGCGCCCGACCCAACGGCAGCAGTTTTTGTTTATTGCCCTGCCAGCGAATAATTTGCGCAATGAGCTGGTCAATGGCCGGATTTTGTACGCCAGGGGCATTGTAGCTGGAATTAATATATTCCGAGCCCCAGGAGATTTGTAGATCGGTGCCGGGCCAGGGCGTGGCGAGCCAGACGGTCGGCATCATATCGTAATCCCGGCTGCGCTTACGGTTGCTGTACTGGGAATTATCGACCTGGCGAATATCCATCACGATCCCGAGCCGCTGAAGATTGTGCCGGAAGGGCAGAACCCAGCGATCGTTACTTCCGGAGGGAAGCAGCAGCTCAAAGCGTAATGGTTTGCCGCTCTGCGCGTTAACGCGTCGCTGGTTTTTCACTACCCAGCCCGCCTGATTAAGGATGGCATCCGCTTTAAGGAGATTTGCGCGTTCGAAACCATCGCCGCTGGAAACCGGTGGTTGATATATTTGCGTGAAGACCTCGGCAGGGATCTCGTGTTTCAGCGGCGTCAGCAGGGCCAGCTCGGCGGCATCAGGGTAATCGCGCGCGGCGTATTCCGTATTCTGAAAGAAGCTATTGGCGCGGCTGTAAGCGTGATAAAACAGCGCCTTATTCATCCATTCAAAATCAAAGGCGAGGGTAATGGCTTCGCGAACCCGGCGGTCGGCAAATACCGGACGCTGGATATTAAAGGCCAGCCACTGCGTGTTCTGTGCGGAAGTGCTGGTATATTCGTCTTTGACGATATAGCCGCGGGTAAAGTTACGCCCGACATAGCGGGTAGCCCAGTTTCTGGCGACACTTTCTTCACGGCGGTCGACAGCGCCGGCTTTGAAGGCTTCAAAAGCGACGTTGTCATCCAGATAGTAGTCGTAACGTAGGGTGTCGAAATTCCAGCGTCCGCGATTGACGGGTAAATCGGCTGCCCAGTAGTCCTTTACTCGCGAATAGGTGATGAACTGGCCCATTCGCCAGGCCGTCACGCGATAAGGACCGCTGGCCAGCGGCGGAGAGGAGAGCGGATCGCTGAGCTTATGATTTTTCCAGAATTTTTCCGGCAGCACCGGTAGGGAAAACAGGCTGAGCATGTTCTCTTTGCCCGGTTTCGCCAGCTCAATACGTACCGTTAGCGGGGCGATGGCTTTCACCGTGGTTCCTTTATAGTAGAGGCGAAACTGCGGAACGCCCTCGGTCATAAACTTGTGAAAAGTAAAAGCGACATCGCTGGCGGTTATTGGGCTGCCATCGTGATAGCGGGCATGCGGATTGAGAGTGATTTCCATCCAGGAAAAGTCATCGGCGTAACGGGCATGTTCGGCGATGAGCGGATAGTAGCTGCCCGGTTCATCGTCAGAGGAGGTGAACAGGGTATCGTATAGCGCGTCGGTACGAACCCCCGGATTTCCACGCATGGCGTAGCGATTAAAGTTGTCAAAAGTACCGATTGCCGCAAGGGTAATCGTGCCGCCTTTCGGCGCATCGGGGTTGGCATAATCGTAGTGCGTAAAGCCCGCGGCGTATTTGGGCTCGCCGATAATGGCGAATGAGTCGCTCTCTTTAATTGCTTGCGCCTGGCTATGCAGGCTAAATAAGGTCAGCAGTATCAGGCTGAAACGTACAAAAATAACCAGGATATCGTCCTCCAATAACAGGCCTGAAGCGGACTGGCTGCTGATAGCGGAATAATAAAGGACACTCAGCAGGTTGTGAAATATTTTGCCGGCTCATGGCGGGCGGCGATCAGCGCCTCCAGCGTCAGCGGCCGACTTATCCAGTATCCTTGCAGATAGTGTACGCCGCGCTGGCGCAGCCATTCAGCTTGTTCCGGTGTTTCCACGCCTTCGGCGACGGTAGCGAGTTTCAGACGGCGGCTCAGCATGATGACCGCATCCAGCACTGGCGAGGTGACGGTCTCGGTTCCGATGGCCTGAACGAAGCCGCGGTCAATCTTCAGGTAGTCGAAGTTATAGCGCTCCAGATAAATTAGCGCGCTATGGCCGGTGCCAAAATCATCAATTGCAATTTCACAGCCTTGTTCGTGTAGCCAGTCGAAGTTCTCCAGCGAACGATTTTTGTCGATCATCGCGCGTTCGGTTATTTCCAGCACCACGGTAAAGTGGTTGGCGGGCATAGCGGCGGCGAACTGCTGAAGATCCTGCCGAAAGCTATCGGCATGCAGGTGGGCAGGGGAAATATTTATTCCAAGCTTGCTGCCTGCCGGCAGGAGGCGTTGCAGCGTTGGCGCATCACGGGCAATCAGTTTTAACAGATGGCGGGTAAGGGGAATAATTATCTGCTGGGCTTCGGCAAAGTTGATAAAAACATCGGGTGGGATCTCTCTGCTCACCGGATGCCGCCAGCGCAGCAGCACTTCAAGCCCGCTGATTTGAAGCGTGTCAGACTTCACGACGGGTTGATAGACAACGTAAAATTGCTCGTTTTTGATTGCCAGCAGTAATTCCTTACGCGGGTCGGATTTGGTTGTCAGAACGTAATAGCTTAAAAGTCCGGCCAGGAGACCGCATATTATGCCCGGCAGCAGGGCAAACGAGAGGTTTTCCGTCAGCCACTTGTTGCCATAGAGATAGATTTTCAGCGGCAGGCCGTCAATTTGCGCCTGTCGTATGGGGCGCGCGGGCTGCGTCTGCAGGTCGACAAGCCGGTTACTGAAAGTGGAGATGGCCGAGTGGTTAATGGCCAGGGCCAGGCCGCTGGAATCACTCTGTCGTGCTGAATAGAGAATGTTCGACATCTGATTGGCATTAATCGCGACAAATATACCGTCTTTCCCGCCTTGTGGGCTGCGGACCCACATCGCCAGTGCGGGGCTCTGCGGCATCATGGGCGTCCCAGGCAACATGGCCATATCGACTGCTTTCGTCATATTAAGCTGCGGGATTAACTGGTTCAAAGGCGTGTTCATTGCGCCAGTTGCGGAAGAACAAAACACGCGCCCCTTTTTTACCAGCAGAAAGGCGCGTACGTTTGGGCTAAACGCCGCATGGGCCGTTAATCCGGAGACAATGTTTCCACAGGGCTGATTTACCTGGGGTTGCAGTTCATCAATAGTCTGAATTAAATCGTGGAAATAGTGTTTCAGATAAGCGTGAACATGGGTGATGATGGCGTCAAAACGCTCCTCCCGATTGTGATAAATCACCATCAACTGGATACAGACAGCCAGCAGGGCGGCAGCGAAACCGATACCTATACTGGTCTGCCAGATTTTACGTCGGGGAGAGAAGTGACAGGTTGGCATTATAAGTCAGTCCGTGTTATTTGGTCATACCAGGGCTGATGGAAAACGCGTTTCTATCCCTGTTCAAATGCAGGGTTATTTTACTCGGTTTATTGGCAGGCGGGCAAAAAAAAACACTGCCGGAGCAGTGTTTTTCTGCCGTTGGCCAAGGGATTAACCAACGTCAGAAGAGACTATGAGCGGTTCAACACGCGTCGCGCTGTGTTGTAGCGTTTTTTCCAGTACGGCTCATCCATGCTGGAAATCGTCACACCGCTACTGGTGGAGGCATGAACGAATTGATTATTGCCAATGTAGATGCCTACATGGCGACCGGTTGAGCCGGCGCGGAAGAGGACTAAATCACCTGTACGCAGCTGTGAACGGCTGATGGATTTCCCGGAAACCTGCTGCTCAGACGTTGAGCGCGGCAATTCCAGACCGAACTGCTCACGGAACGTTCGTTGCACAAAGGCAGAACAATCAATGCCTTTACGCGTGCTGCCGCCAAGCCGATAGCGAACCCCCTTCCAGCTGGCATATTGGTCCATCAGGCGGGACTTGACGTCCAGGTTGCGAACCATTGTTTCAAATTCATCCTGAGAGGCTTGCAGTGATGATAAATCGTCACTACCCACAGCAAGCGTCTCAGAATGCATATTTCTGGCGGTACTGTTTGAAGAACTACACGCAGAAAGCAGAACCACAACTGCAATCGCGGGGGCGACCCGCAAGATATATCTCAAAATCGGCTGAGATTTGACCATGCTGTGTGTTATCCCTTGTTGTCCTTAACGACAAAGTCGTTATAAAAAATGCCAAACGTGTTAGAGCCTAAATAGCTGCCTGCAATGAGACAATTCCTTAAACACAAAACTGTGGCCCGACGCACAAATTTATTTACCCGGCGAATTGCTGTTGCTGAGAAGACAAAACGAGATCGAGGTTACCCGATCGAACGGGGGATGGCGAGCGGTTTTGCGCATTTTCTTATAAGAATTTTTGTGACAAAAAGTAGCGCGGCGGGAAAGGCTAAAAGAGCGACAATGGCGAGTGAAAAATATGCAATTTATTCATTTTTATCATGATTAATGTGACTGGACGATGATGGCGAATGAGAACGCATTGGCCAATAAAAAAAGGGACCCAGAACGATCCCTTATGAATGATATTAATTCATTGTAATGGAGATTTTAATTTTTCGTCTTCCCACCGGGCAGATAACGATCAAATAAGTTAATCAGCTTATCGCTCAGCGAGGTCATCAATACCCACGGGGCGCCAATAAGCACGGCGGTTAATGAGCCGACGGCAATATCGGTAAACCAGTGAGCGCCAATCATCACACGCGGAAAAGCAAAAATCACAAATATCACCAGCGCAATGGCAAATGCGCGACGGCCAAAATAACGCCACATAAAGGCGACGAAAATCAGCAGCATCATACCGTGATCGCCCGGGAAACTATCTTTAGAGGCATCTTTGGTCGGAAATGCAATGACATCACTCACTTTCGTGATATCGGTGAACGAGAGGGAGGGGCTGGCGCGCTTGACCGGCATCAGATGCTGAGCCAGTTGATTGATGATAACGGCAGCAAGCAGCATCACCAGACCGATGATAATGATCCGGCGGCGTCCGGCGCTCTGTTCTTTTAACCAAAAGCTCAGCATCAGGCAGCCCATTGCCAGCAGCGAACAGGCGTCGAATGCGCGGTTGTTGATAATCGCCAGCGTCCAGGTATACGCGGCGCTGACGCCAACCTCGCGGTTAAAGAAATGGAAGATTGCCGAATCCAGCGGATTCCAGAAACCATGGTTAGCGGGAAGATACCATGAACAAAATAGCGCTATACCGGCCGCGTTCAGCAGCAGGATGAGGGGGAGTCGATTTTTAATCATAACTGTCGCGTATTGTATAAAACGATGGCAACCATAGCCGCCTTAACTTAAACGAAGCTTCAACAAAGAGGCCTGCAGCGCGTTCCAGTCCGTATCGGTATCCGTAATCAGCTCAATACGACTATCCGGCGGAGCGACGTTTTGTGTCTCAATATGCAGATCGTGCTGCTGTCGGTTAATGCGCACCAGTCCTTCAGCAATACGCATCACGCCTTTCACCCGCCCGACCGGGGCCAGTCGCGCCCATTCGAGCAGACCAACGGTGTCGAAGAGGGTTCCGGCATCGAAAATCCAGCCGCAGGAGTGATAGCCCTGGCCGCTATTGAGGCAACGGCGCCAGCGCTGATGTGCCGGGAGGCTAAGCGCCGCGAGACCTTTTTTCTGCCCGTGGTTGTGGATGTGCTCTGCGCTTTCAGGGAGTGGCGCGATATTGCGACGCGGTAAATCAAGCCACGTTGGGTCGATATCGCCCTGCGTTGCGCTGACATACTGGCGCTCTCCGGCACAGGCCTGCCACCACGTCGTAAACGCCCGCTGACTTTCGTCAGTCGAACGGTCGGCTTTATTACTGACAATGACATCAGCGGCAGCCAACTGATCGCGAAAGTTTTCGTTGGTCACGATTTTTTCATCCAGCAATTGACGCGGGTCCAGTACGCATAAGGTGGCACGCAGGTCAATCCACGGCGCGTATACTTCAGCGGTCAGAATATCGAGGAGCTGCCTGGGATGGGCAAGTCCGGTCGGCTCAATCAGAAGACGGTCCGGCGTGTTCTGACGTAACAGCGTATTGAGACCAACCTGCATTGGCAGACCGTTAACACAGCACATGCAGCCGCCGGGGATCTCTTTGAGTAAGGCGCCGCTCTCGGCCAGCAGCGCGCCATCAATGCCGACTTCGCCAAACTCGTTGACCAGCACAGCCCATTTTTCATCCGCGGGCTTGTGAGCCAGCAGATGCAGGATCAAGGTCGTCTTGCCGCTGCCGAGAAACCCCGTGATCAAGTTTGTTTTGGTCACTTTTTCTCCAGGATACATGTAATGTTGTAACAGTTGAGACTATCCTGACGAAAAAAAGGAAAAAAGAGAAGTCTTACGGCGGACAGAAAAGTAAGCTGCCCGCTAAAAGGCAGAAATTGTTAACAATCCAGTGTGGCGGCAATCGCCTGGCGGGCGCCTGATCTCGTAAGTTGCTGCCATGCGGCGGTGATTTGGGCAACAAACTGTGGATTCTGCGGCAGGTCATGGCCAAAGATCTCGGTCAGCGAGAGCAGGGCGGCCACGCGCTGTTGGTCGTTACTGCCGGAAACGCAAGTGTGTAACTTATCGGCCAGCGGATCGCGGATATCAATCGCGTTTCCGGCATCGTCAGTACCGCTGACGTAGCGCATCCAGCCAGCGACGCCGAGCGCCAGTAGCGGCCAGGCGCTGCCACGGTCAAGATGGACGCGAATACCATCAAGCATACGCTGCGGAAGCTTCTGGCTGCCGTCCATGGCGATTTGCCAGGTACGATGCTTCAGCGCCGGGTTGCTGAAGCGCGCGATCAGGCTGTCAGCATAGGCCGTCAGATCGACGCCTTTGATAGATAAAGTCGGCGCCTGTTCATCAAGCATCAGGCGGTAGGCGGCGTTGCGGAAAACCGGGTCCTGCATGCAGTCGCTAATATGCGTATGCCCGGCCAGGTAACCGAGCCAGGCAAGGAACGAGTGACTGCCATTGAGCATCCGCAGCTTCATCTGTTCCCACGGCAGAACATTATCGGTCATCTGTACGCCAGCATTTTCCCATTCCGGACGACCGGCAACGAAGTTATCTTCGACGACCCATTGAATAAAAGGCTCGCAGCTGATCGCGCAGGGGTCTTCCACTCCCAGGATCGCGCTAATTTCCGCCAGCGACGCATCGGTGGCGGCAGGCACAATGCGGTCAACCATGGTAGCGGGAAAACTGACGCGTTCTGCAATCCACTGCGTGAGTTCCGGGTCGCGTTTTTCGGCCATTCCCAGAACGGCGTTCTTTACCACATGTCCATTATTCGGGATATTGTCACAGGAGAGGATAGTAAACGGCGGCAGTCCCCGTTGGCGGCGACGGGACAACGCTTCGACCAGAATACCGGGTACCGATTGCGGCAGCGTGGGGTTTTGCAGATCATGAATAATACGGGGTTGCGTCATGTCCAGCAGACCGCTGGCGGGATCGATGCAGTAACCCTTCTCGGTGATGGTCAAAGAGACGATGGCAACCTGCGGTTCGCAAAATTTATCAATAATGGCAGCCAGTGAATCCAGCTTCGCGTTCAGGCATTCACGCACGGCACCGACAACGATCGGCTGATTGCCTGCGGCGCCTTTTTCCAGCACGGTAAACAGGTGATCCTGCTGGCGAAGCTGACTCATCAACCGATCGCCGCTGAACAGGCTAATTTCGCAAATCCCCCAGTCTCCACCGCTGGCATTAAGCACCCGATCGGTGAGTAGCGCCTGGTGCGCCCTATGAAAAGCGCCGAAACCGAAATGCACAATACGCGAGCGCAATTGGCTACGGTCATAGCGTGGGAGCTGTACGTTGTTCGGCAGCGTGGTTGTGGCAATAGTCATCATTCTCAATACACCTGATTAACCGATAATTAACATCCGGTAGTGTAAAGTTATATGACAAGAAATGAAATTGGTGAGCCGTATTTATCCGCTTAATGTGAGCTTGATCAATCAATTCTGTCGTCTAAATTGATTATAGCCGAGAAGCATGTATGGTAGTCGTCATGCGTGGTTAACACTATATTGGTATAACAACTTTTTAAGGGGAACGCGATGGAGCAAACCTGGCGTTGGTATGGGCCAAATGATCCGGTATCGCTTGATGATGTCCGACAGGCGGGAGCGACGGGGGTCGTGACGGCGTTACATCATATTGCTAACGGGCATGTCTGGCCGGTGGATGAGATCAAAAAGCGTCAGGCGCTGCTGGCGGAAAAAGGACTCACGTGGTCAGTGGTGGAGAGTATTCCGGTTCACGAAGAGATTAAAACCCATAGCGGGCAGTTTGCCGTCTGGATCGCCAACTATCAGCAAAGTATCCGCAATCTGGCGGCCTGCGGCATTGATACCGTTTGCTACAATTTTATGCCGATCCTCGACTGGACACGTACCGATCTTGAATATCAGTTGCCGGACGGTTCTAAAGCTTTGCGTTTTGACCAGATCGCTTTTGCCGCTTTCGAACTGCACATTCTCAAGCGTCCGGGCGCGGAGCGGGATTATAGCGAAGAAGAACGGCGGCAGGCGCAGGCCTGTTTCGCCGCGATGAGCGCAGCGGAAGTGGAAAAGCTGACCCGCAATATTATTGCTGGTCTTCCGGGGGCGGAAGAGGGTTATACCCTCGATCAATTCCGTGCGCGGCTGGCGGAATACGACAATATTGATAAAGCGCAGTTGCGGGAAAACATGGCGTACTTCCTGCGCGCGATTGTTCCGGTATGCGAAGACGTTGGCGTGCGTCTGGCGGTTCATCCGGACGATCCGCCGCGGCCGATTCTTGGTCTGCCGCGCATCGTCTCGACCATTGAAGATATGCAATGGCTGAAAACGACGGTAGATAGCATTAATAATGGGTTTACTATGTGTACAGGTTCTTACGGCGTTCGCGCAGATAACGATCTGGTCAAAATGGTTGAAACCTTTGGCGATCGTATCCACTTCACCCATTTGCGTTCAACCTGTCGGGAAGCTAATCCGCTCACGTTTCATGAAGCCGCGCACCTGGACGGGGATGTGAATATGGTGGCGGTAGTGAATGCGATTCTGTGTGAAGAATTGCGCCGCAAGCGTGCGGGCGATTTGCGTCCGATTCCATTCCGTCCGGATCATGGTCATCAAATGCTGGACGATCTGCGGAAGAAAACCAATCCGGGCTATTCGGCGATTGGGCGTTTAAAGGGAATGGCGGAGGTTCGTGGCGTTGAGCTGGCGCTGAAGATGACGAAGTATCCTGAGCTGCTGTAGTGCCGGGTGCGGGTTAATGCGATCAGTTAAGGGGCGGTCAGCCGCGTTTATGGCAGGCTGAGCGGTTCCGTTAAATGGTGGTTTTAGCGAACGGCCTGATGGGGTGACAGGACTGACGGTATCGTCGGTTTTTTATGAGCTACAGCGCCGGGAGAGTAACAGATTGATTGTTGGCTCACCGCAGGGGGGGTTGGGCGCATCAAGGAAACCTGGCGGGAACGCAGGCGCGCATCCAGGACTGGCCGCCAGGACGGCGGCCAGAGGGCGGGTCGAGACAGGACAAAATTGCCGGGAGCAATTTTGAACAGCGCTTGCGCTGGCCCTGAAAGGGCGAGTCCCAGGGATGGGACGAGTAATCACGAGTCGCGCCCGGTCCGCCAGATGAAGCCGGAGTGGAGCGGACCGCGCAGCGGCAGGTTTTCAGCGCAATGCCGGGGGTCATGGGGGCGAGCGAAACGCCCCCATGCCGTTCACAGGCTGCAGGGACGGCATATATCTTCGTACTGACGGTGAACGGAACAGTCCACTGAATCACATGGGGGAAGTAAAAATGCGCCATGTTCGCTAAAACCACCGAAAAAGCGATTACCGTTGAATAAAAAAGCAGAAGAGAACGTCGATGACTCGCTGAACCGATCAGCATTAGAGGGGATGTTATGGATGACCTTCAGCCTCCAGACAATTGCCGATTAACCGCATGTGGGGCGAGCAAAAACGCCCCGCATGCGTGTTTTACATTCTGCGTAAATCCACTGCAAAAGCCGCCGGGCTTAGTCCGCACGCCCCATATAACGGCTTTCTTCAATATGAATCCGAATACGCTCGCCTGCGCTCAGATATTCAGGCACCTGAACCACCAGACCGGTGCTCAGGGTCGCCGGTTTGTTACGGGCGCTTGCGGATGCGCCTTTAATACCCGGCGCCGTGTCAACGATTTCCAGATCAACCGTCTGCGGCAGCTCCAGCGCCAACAACTGGCCGTCCCAGGTCAGAACCTGCATATCCGGCATGCCGCCTTCCGGCATATACAGCAGTTCTTCTTCGATTTGCTCTTTGGTGAAGGTATAGGGAGTGTAATCTTCTTTATCCATGAATACGTATTCGTTGCCGTCGATATAGGAGAAGTCAACGGAGCGGCGAGTCAGGGTGACCGTATCGACAATATCATCGCCTTTAAAGCGCTCTTCGACTTTCAGGCCGGTGCGGACATCCGAGAAACGCATTTTGTACAGCGTCGCTGCGCCACGGGCGCTCGGTGACTGAATATCAATATTTTTAACAATCAGCAGTTTGCCGTTGTAATTCAGCACCATACCTTTTTTAATTTCATTCGCTCTTGGCATTGCGGTAATCCTGTCACATAAAGGGTCGAAAATATCGCGTAAAACTACTCGCGCCGGGCCTTTCAGGCAAGCGGAATTCGTCTGTTTTGCTATCTTCAGGGAAAACGTTTAGGCTGGGTCGCCAAAAACGTTAGCGGAAGAGTCGATTATGGAATGCCGCCCTGGCTGTGGGGCGTGTTGTATCGCGCCTTCTATCTCCAGCCCCATCCCCGGTATGCCGCAGGGCAAGCCGGCGAATACCCGCTGCGTGCAGCTATCGGAGAACAACCGGTGTAATATTTTTGGCTCGCCGTTAAGGCCTAAAGTTTGTGCCAGCCTGCGGCCAGAAGTGGAAATGTGCGCCACGACGCGCGATGAAGCGATGAGCTGGCTTCTTCATCTCGAACAACTCACTTCAACGTGATGCCATGCGCCGCAGCGTTCCGCTATCGCGCCTTATACATCTTTAATACGCCACAGGCAGACCTGCGTGATGATGCCCAGCGCCAGGGCGATCCAGAATACGGTATGGTAGCTCCAGATTTCCGCCACCACGCCCGCCAGCGAACCGGCGATAATCCAGCCGACGCGAGTGGTGTTCGTATAGAGGGTCGTTGCCGCGCCGGCCTGCCCGGGCATCAGATCCTGGAAATAGAGCATGCCAATCCCGGCCAGAATCCCGATAAATATCGCGTTGAGCATCTGCAAGGCCAGCAGTAGCCCAGGGGTATGCGCGGTGAGCATTCCGCTATAAAACAGCACCCCCGCCACAGCCGATACGCGCATCAGGAAACGTTTGCCAAAGCGTCTGGCATAGTAACCCGCAATCAGCATGACAGGAATTTCCAGTCCGGCAGCGGTTCCCATCATCAAACCAGCCAGTTTTTCCGGCAAATGCAGCTCATCAATAATGAACAGCGGCATATTAATGATGTACAGGCTGTTATTTCCCCACATCAACGTACAGATAACAAACAGTAATAGCGCATCGCGACGGTTAGTTCGCGGCGCTTCCAGGTGACCGGTGGCGACCTTCGGCTCTTTGCGCATGCTGGGGAGGAAGCACCAGACTATCGCGCCGCAGATCACGAAGGCGATTGCCGCGCTGAGATACATCACCGTAAAGCCGAAACCCATCGCCAGCGCGTAGGCCAGCGGCGGGCCGATCACCCACGCGAGCGATACCTGAGCGCGTAAAATCGAACTGAACATGACCGCTTCCCGGCCGGTTTTATCCGCGTGTTCACGGGCGAGGGCGAACATCTGTGGGTTCGCGGTCGAACCGAAGCTACTGAGGAATACGCCGACAAACAGCAGAATAAAGTAGTTACGGTTCCAGGCAAATAACAGGCAGGCCAGCACGCCTAACAGGCAACAGAAAACAATAAGCTGTTTACGATCGCCTTTGCGATCCGAACGTCCGGCGAGAAACTGGCTTACCAGAATACCGATTACCGCGCTGCCGGTAAAAAAGAAGCCGACCATGGCTGGCCTGACATGGACTTCATTGGTCAGAAACAGGCTCAGAGTAGGTGTTTGCAACGCCCCGGCGATGCCCGTCAGGAAGGCAACGAGCAGGAAGGCGGAAGAGGTCAAATCAAACCCGTGTCTGGGGAGGGCGGCGCTACTGTGTTGCATATCGGTTTTCGTTGGTTTCAGGTGTCGCGGAGTTTACGCCGTCAGTCAGAAAATGAATAGTGGCAAGGCACGAATAAATTAAAAAGACGTTTCAAAATTCAAGCTTCAGCAAAAAGCTGAAAGATGACCGTCTCGCCACCTGCGCGTCAGCAAAAATGTGCTGTACCTCTAACTTCTGTTATCCGCCAGCTAACTTTCCTTGCGTGGTGATGACGAAAGGTACAAAATTCTTGAAACGTTTCAGCGTCATTCTCGGTTTATTCCGCCTGCAGGTGACGCCTTTTTTCCCAAATAAGCTGAAACGATTCAATTCGGCAAGAGAGGAGAACCATGTTCCAGTTATCTGTGAAGGATATTCATCCCGGCCAGCAGGCCGGCAATAAAGAAGAGGCTATCCGTCAGGTTGCTTCCGCGCTGATCAGCGCGGGCAATGTGGCTGAAGGCTACGTCAACGGCATGCTGGCTCGCGAGCAGCAAACGTCCACTTTCCTGGGTAACGGTATTGCGATTCCGCACGGTACCACCGATACCCGCGATCAGGTGCTGAAAACCGGCGTTCAGGTTTATCAGTTCCCGCAGGGCGTGAGCTGGGGCGAAGGGCAGATCGCTTATGTCGCCATCGGTATTGCCGCCAGCTCGGATGAACATCTGGGCCTGCTGCGTCAGCTGACCCATGTGCTGAGCGACGACTCAATTGCTGAACAGCTTAAGGCCGCCACCACGGCTGAAGAGCTGCGCGCCCTGCTGATGGGGGAAAAGCAAAGCGACGTGCTGAAGCTGGATAACGATACCCTCGTTCTGGATGTTGTCGCCAACGATTTGCTGACCCTGCAGGCGCTGAATGCCGCGCGTCTGAAAGAGAGCGGTGCGGTGGATGCTGCCTTTGTTAGCCGCACGATTAACGAGAAGCCGCTGAACCTCGGCCAGGGCGTCTGGCTGAACGACTGTAGCGAAGGCAACCTGCGTAGCGCCATTGCCGTCAGCCGCGCTGCGAACGCGTTTACCTGCGATGAAGAGCCGGTTTCCCTGTTGATCACCGTGGCAATGGCCGATGAGCAGCCGACCGCAGTGCTTAATCGTCTGAGCAATTTGCTGCTCGACAAAAAAGCTGACCGTTTGCTGAAGGCTGATGCCGCCACGTTGCTGGCGTTGCTGACCAGCGACGACGCGGTTGCTGAAGATGTTCTTAGCGCTGAATACGTCATTCGCAATGAGCATGGATTGCATGCGCGTCCGGGCACCATGCTGGTGAATACCATTAAACAATTCTCCAGCGACATTACCGTTACCAACCTTGATGGTTCGGGTAAACCGGCAAATGGCCGCAGCCTGATGAAAGTTGTGGCGCTGGGGGTGAAGAAAGGTCACCGCTTACGCTTTACCGCGCAGGGTGATGATGCGCAACAGGCGCTGGATGCGATTGGTGAGGCTATCGCCGCAGGTCTTGGAGAGGGCGCATAACATGAGCAGACGTGTCGCAACGATTACCTTAAACCCGGCCTATGATCTGGTGGGGTTTACCCCGGATATTGAGCGTGGTGAGGTCAACCTTGTTCGTACCACGGGTTTACATGCAGCCGGGAAGGGTATCAACGTTGCAAAAGTGCTGAAAGATCTCGGTATTGATGTCACCGTTGGCGGTTTTCTCGGCAAAGACAATCAGGATGGTTTTCAGCAACTGTTCAGTGAACTGGGGATCGCTAACCGTTTTCAGGTTGTTCAGGGGCGTACTCGTATTAACGTCAAACTGACGGAAAAAGACGGCGAAGTGACCGACTTCAACTTCTCCGGCTTTGAAGTGACTCCTGGCGACTGGGAGCGTTTTGTTAACGATTCCCTGAGCTGGCTGGGTCAGTTCGATATGGTGTGTGTAAGCGGCAGCTTACCGTCTGGCGTGAGCCCGGAGGCCTTTACTGACTGGATGACGCGTCTGCGTAGCCAGTGTCCGTGCATTATTTTTGACAGTAGCCGTGAAGCGCTGGTTGCCGGTCTGAAAGCGGCGCCATGGCTGGTGAAACCTAACCGCCGCGAACTGGAAATCTGGGCGGGCCGTAAGTTACCCGAAATGAAAGATGTGATTGACGCCGCTCATGCTCTGCGTGAGCAGGGGATTGCTCACGTGGTTATCTCCCTTGGCGAAGAAGGCGCGCTGTGGGTTAACGCATCCGGGGAGTGGATAGCCAGACCGCCTTCAGTTGATGTGGTTAGCACCGTTGGCGCAGGTGATTCGATGGTTGGCGGCCTGATATACGGTCTGCTGATGCGCGAATCCAGCGAACATACGTTGCGTCTGGCAACGGCCGTTGCCGCACTGGCGGTGAGTCAGAGTAATGTTGGTATTACCGATCGTACCCAGTTGGCCGCGATGATGGCGCGCGTCGACTTACAACCCTTTAATTAACAGCAGGAGAGGCATAATGAAAACGCTGCTGATTATTGATGCCGGGCTTGGACAGGCTCGCGCCTATATGGCGAAGACTCTGTTAAGCCGTGCGGCGCAAAAAGCGCAACTTGAACTGATTGATAACCCACATGACGCTGAACTGGCAATCGTGCTGGGCACGGCGCTGCCAGCTGATAGCGCGTTGAACGGTAAGAAGGTTTATCTTGGGGATATCAATCGTGCTGTTGCACACCCGGAACTGTTCCTGAGTGAAGCCAAAAACCATGCGACGCCTTACACCGCGCCGACCGCGGCGGTTTTACCCGCAGCGTCCAACGGTCCAAAACGTATTGTGGCGGTAACGGCCTGTCCGACCGGTGTGGCGCATACCTTTATGGCGGCTGAAGCTATTGAAACCGAAGCCAAAAAACGTGGCTGGTGGGTGAAAGTAGAAACTCGCGGCTCCGTGGGCGCGGGTAATGCGATCACCCCGGAAGAGGTTGAACAGGCGGATCTGGTGGTGGTTGCTGCCGATATTGAAGTGGACCTGGCGAAATTTGCCGGTAAGCCGATGTATCGCACCAGTACCGGGCTGGCGCTGAAGAAAACCACCCAGGAACTGGATAAAGCGGTTGCTGAAGCGAAACCGTATCAGCCCTCGGGTAAATCTCAGGCCGCAGCGGAAGATAAAAAAGAGTCTGCTGGCGCTTATCGTCATCTGCTGACCGGCGTGTCATACATGCTGCCGATGGTGGTGGCGGGCGGCCTGTGCATTGCGCTCTCTTTCGCTTTTGGTATTAAAGCTTTTGAAGTAAAAGATACCCTGGCCGCAGCGCTAATGGACATCGGCGGTGGTTCTGCTTTCAAACTGATGGTGCCGGTGCTGGCGGGCTTTATCGCCTTCTCCATTGCTGACCGTCCGGGTCTGACCCCGGGGCTTATTGGCGGTATGCTGGCAGTCAGCGGCGGCTCTGGTTTTATCGGCGGCATTATTGCCGGTTTCCTGGCGGGTTATGTCGCGAAAGCGATCAGTTCGAAACTGAAATTGCCGCAGAGTATGGAGGCGCTGAAACCAATCCTGATCATTCCGCTGGTTTCCAGCCTGATCGTTGGTCTGGCGATGATTTACCTGATCGGCAAACCGGTTGCCGGGATCCTCGACGCGCTGACCCACTGGCTGCAAACGATGGGAACGGCAAACGCGGTTCTGCTCGGGGCGATCCTCGGCGGTATGATGTGTACCGATATGGGCGGGCCGGTGAATAAAGCCGCCTATGCGTTCGGTGTGGGCTTGCTGAGCACCCAAACCTATGGGCCGATGGCGGCAATTATGGCTGCCGGTATGGTTCCTCCGCTGGCGCTGGGGCTGGCGACGCTGGTTGCGCGTAAAAAGTTCGACAAAGCGCAGCGGGAAGGTGGCAAAGCCGCGCTGGTTCTCGGCCTGTGTTTTATCACCGAAGGCGCTATTCCGTTCGCTGCGCGTGATCCGATGCGCGTCCTGCCTTGCTGTATCGTTGGCGGCGCGGTGACCGGCGCTATTTCCATGGCGATTGGCGCGCAACTGATGGCGCCGCATGGCGGTCTGTTTGTCCTGCTGATCCCTGGCGCGATTACGCCGGTGCTCGGCTACCTGATGGCGATTATTGTCGGTACGCTGGTCGCAGGTCTCTCCTACGCGGTGCTGAAACGTCCTGACGTTCAGGCGGTAGACCAGGCAGCCTGATTAGCCTTGCAATCCGTCTCTGAGGGCAGAGTTTTCTCTGCCCTTTTTTTATTGGTGCACCGGGCATGACGCGCAGCGTCCTGAACGGCGCTGGGAAGGCTGATTCAGGTGAGAAAACTGGCGCAATTGGGCATAGGGGAGTTCCGGGCCTGCAAATCGACATGGAGCGGACGTGGAGTGCAGAGGCATCTCATATTAATCAGGCGTTGCCGGAAAGTCGATGGGATAAAGCGGAACTGATATCAGTCGCAGATACGATACAATGGCTCAAGCGTATAGCCGGAACCGCCGTATACGGAACCGTACGTACGGTGGTGTGCGAGGACGGCAGATTAAAATCTGCCTCCTGCTCGATCGGACAAAGTATCAACTTGGCACTTCTTCCGTCTGTTGTGCTCGCAGCCAGGCGATCTCTTCCGCCCAGATATCAGGATTAATCGTTTCCAGAATCAGCGGGATACCGTTGAAACGATCGTCCTGCATGATCCAACGGAAGGCATCGTGACCAATATTGCCTTCACCCAGACTGTGGTGACGGTCAACGCGGCTACCGAAAGCGCTTTTCGCATCGTTCAGGTGCATACCGCGCAGATACTGAAAACCGACAATGCGATCGAAATCCGCGAAGGTTTTTTCACACGCTTCGGCGCCGCGCAGATCGTAACCGGCGGCGAAAGCGTGGCAGGTATCAATACATACGCCGACGCGGGATTTATCTTCCACACCGTCGATAATGGCCGCCAGATGCTCAAACTTAAAGCCCAGATTACTGCCCTGGCCTGCGGTATTTTCAATTACCGCCGTCACGCCTTCGGTTTTTGCCAGCGCGATATTGATTGATTCGGCAATACGCGCCAGGCACTGCTCTTCCGGTATCTGCTGCAGGTGGCTGCCCGGATGGAAATTAAGCAGCGTCAGGCCAAGCTGCTGGCAGCGGGTGAGTTCATCAATGAAAGCATCGCGGGATTTTTCCAGCGCCTCCGCAACCGGATGACCGAGGTTTATCAGGTAGCTATCGTGCGGCAGAATTTGCCCCGGTCCGAAATGATACTTTTCGCAGGCGGCTTTAAATTCCGTAATCGTTTTGTCGTTCAGGGGCGCGGCGCGCCATTGACGCTGATTTTTGGTGAAGAGGGCAAATGCGTTAGCGCCGATTTCGTCTGCGCGAATGACGGCATTGGCCACTCCGCCGGAGGCGCTGACGTGCGCTCCAATATATTTCATAAAAAACTCCAGTTAAGCCGCTGGTTAGAGGGTAATGATAGCGGCTTAGCCGGAGAGTTACATCATCAGAAATATCACCTGACTTGCGAGGGGCTGTCAGCCTAACAGGCGATGAATGACGAGGTTAATCGTCCCGCCACCGATAATCAGCCATGCGAAGAGCATTAGCGCCATCAGTAGCGGTTTGGCGCCGGCTTTTTTCAGCGCGCTGACGTGGGTCGTCAGGCCCAGCGCGGCCATTGCCATTGCCAGCAGCACGGTATCCAGGGTGATCAGCATATTGACAACGGCTTGCGGCAGCAGGTGGAAGGAGTTAAACACCGCAACCAGAATGAACAGGATCGCAAACCACGGAATGGTAATTTTGCTTTTCTCACCGCTGCCCGCCGGTGTTAATTGCTTAACGCGAGCGGCAAGAAGCAGCAGGAACGGAGCCAGCATCATCACGCGCAGCATTTTGGTAATCACCGCTGCGTTTTCCGCATCCGGGCTGACGGCGTGGCCTGCGGCAACGACCTGAGCGACTTCATGCATCGTCGATCCCATATAGATGCCGTAGGTTTCCGGCGTAAACCAGGGCGCCAGCAAAGGGTAGATTGCCGGATACAGAAAGATGGCGAGGGTGCCGAAAATGACCACCGTGGCGACGGCGACCGTAACTTTGCTGGCCTCCGCTTTGACGACCGGCTCGGTGGCCAGCACCGCCGCCGCGCCGCAGATACTGCTCCCGGCGCCAATCAGCCAACTGGTGTGTTTATCCAGATTGAAAACCCGTTGTCCAACAAAGCAGGCAATAAAAAAGGTGCTGGATAGGGTCAGAACGTCAATTGTAATCCCGCTTATCCCGACATCGGCAATCTGGGCGAACGTCAGGCGAAAGCCGTATAAAATGATGCCGAGGCGCAGCAGATGCTGTTTGGCAACGATCACGCCACCGTCGCAAAACGACCAGATCTTGGGGTAAACCGTGTTTCCGATGATCATGCCGAACAAAATCGCCAGCGTTAGCGTGCTGAATCCTGCGCCAGCGATCGCCGGAAAGTGACCCGTCCACAGTGCGACTCCGGTAACGATGGCGGTTAGCGCCAGACCAGGTGTAAAGCGTCGTAATGGACTATGTTTAGTCGGTAAAGTGAGTGCTGTCATAACCTTCTCCTTTGTGCGGGAAGAGCATACGACTCGCTGGTTTAAATATAAAATTGATTATATATTTATAATCAATCGTAATAAGTGGTATAGGGTCGATCATGACAGGATGTAACACGGCGGCTAGCAAGGGGTAGAGGCGTCGGCAATGAATGCGATGAGTCGAAAGCGACTCACCGGCGAGAGACAAGCGAGTCTTTCAGGCTGTACCCGGCAACGGAGATCACGATGTGGCTGGAATCGCAAGGCAGTTGGAATAATGACGTGTATATCCGGCTCGCTGAGTGGGATGGGTTCTGCTCTTCATCTCCCAGGGATAGCGGATAGACACGCCGTATATAAAGGCAGGAAGATTTATGCATATTACGCTACGGCAGTTGGAAGTGTTTGCCGAAGTTTTAAAGAGTGGTTCTACGACGCAGGCATCACAAATGCTCGCGCTATCGCAATCGGCAGTCAGCGCGGCGTTGACCGATCTGGAAGGGCAGCTTGGCGTACAGTTATTTGACCGTGTTGGTAAAAGGCTGGTGGTGAACGAACACGGCAGGCTGCTTTATCCACGGGCGCTGGCGCTGCTGGAGCGCGCGCTGGAGATAGAGCAGTTGTTTTGCGGCGATAATGGCGCGATTCGCGTCTATGCCAGCAGCACCATCGGTAACTATATTCTGCCGGAAATTATCGCGCGCTATCGACGCGATTTCCCGGATTTACCGCTGGAACTCAGCGTGGGGAACAGTCAGGATGTGATTAACGCGGTGGCCGATCTACGCGTGGATATCGGGCTTATTGAGGGCCCCTGCCATGCCGCGGATATTATTGCTGAACCCTGGTTGCAAGATGAGCTGGTGGTCTTTGCAGCCCCGGATTCGCCGTTACTGGAAGGGGCGGTGACGTTGCAACGACTGGCTGAAGCGCCGTGGATTTTACGTGAACACGGCTCCGGGACACGGGAAATTGTCGACTATTTATTATTGTCGCATTTGCCGGCATTTCACCTTGGGATGGAACTGGGCAACTCTGAGGCCATCAAGCACGCCGTGCGTCATGGTTTAGGGATTAGCTGTCTTTCACGGCGGGTGGTTGCAGAACAGCTTGAAGTAGGCTCACTGGTGGAGTTAAGCATCCCGTTGCCACAATTAACCCGCACTCTGTGGCGTATTCACCACCGGCAGAAGCATATTTCCAAAGCCTTACAGCGCTTTTTGCAATACTGCGCAGGGTAGGCTGTCGATCAAGCTGAATGCTGATATTTCTGCGATTTACTACTTTACTAATAATTCATGCGCGATCATGAAGCTCTCTTATAACTCCGCATTTGTATCGGATGGACCCCCGACACTCTGCTACAATCTCGCCTCGTTTTTTGGATGGATAGAATTTTCACATGGTTTCGGATACTAAAACCACAGAAGTGCCCGGTCTACGTCGTGAACTGAAGGCACGCCACTTGACCATGATCGCGATTGGCGGTTCCATCGGCACAGGTCTTTTTGTTGCTTCCGGCGCAACGATTTCGCAGGCCGGCCCCGGTGGCGCGCTACTCTCTTATATTCTCATCGGTCTGATGGTCTATTTTCTGATGACCAGCCTTGGCGAACTGGCGGCATTTATGCCGGTTTCTGGCTCATTTGCCACTTACGGGCAAAATTATGTCGAGGAAGGCTTTGGCTTCGCGCTGGGCTGGAACTACTGGTACAACTGGGCGGTGACGATCGCCGTTGACCTCGTTGCCGCGCAACTGGTGATGGGCTACTGGTTTCCGGATACGCCCGGCTGGATCTGGAGCGCACTGTTCCTTGGCGTGATGTTCCTGTTGAACTGGATCTCGGTAAAAGGTTTTGGCGAAGCGGAATATTGGTTCTCGCTGATTAAGGTCGCCACCGTTATTATCTTTATTATTGTCGGCGTGATGATGATCGTCGGTATCTTTAAAGGCGCCCAGCCTGCTGGCTGGAGCAACTGGACCATCAACGATGCGCCGTTTGCGGGCGGTTTACCGGCGATGATTGGCGTGGCGATGATTGTCGGCTTTTCATTCCAGGGAACTGAGCTTATCGGTATTGCGGCGGGCGAGTCGGAAAATCCGGAAAAGAACATTCCGCGCGCTGTGCGGCAGGTATTCTGGCGTATTCTGCTGTTCTATGTGTTTGCGATTCTGATTATCAGCCTGATCATTCCGTATACCGATCCGAGCCTGCTGCGTAATGACGTAAAAGACATTTCCGTCAGCCCGTTCACGTTGGTATTCCAGCATGCGGGACTGCTGTCGGCTGCGGCGATCATGAACGCGGTTATTCTGACGGCGGTACTGTCAGCCGGTAACTCCGGGATGTATGCGTCTACGCGCATGCTTTACACCCTGGCCTGTGATGGCAAAGCGCCGCGCATTTTCGCTAAGTTGTCCAGAGGCGGCGTACCACGTAATGCGCTGTACGCTACAACCGTGATTGCAGCGCTCTGCTTTCTGAGCTCAATGTTTGGTAATCAGACCGTTTATCTGTGGCTGCTCAATACGTCCGGGATGACCGGCTTTATCGCCTGGCTGGGTATTGCGATTAGTCACTATCGTTTCCGTCGCGGCTATGTGCTGCAAGGGAACGATCTGAATAATCTGCCGTATCGTTCAGGATTCTTCCCGCTGGGGCCGATCTTCGCCTTCGTGCTGTGCCTGATTATTACCCTCGGGCAGAACTACGAAGCGTTCCTGAAAGACACTATCGACTGGGGCGGCGTCGCGGCGACCTATATCGGTATTCCGCTGTTCCTGGTTATCTGGTTTGGTTACAAACTGGCGAAAGGTTCCCGCTTTGTGCGCTATAGCGAAATGACGTTCCCGGAGCGTTTTAAAGACTAAGGTGAGCTCAAGCCCTCCGGCTGGAGGGCTTGAGGCTGATGAGCAACCTGTATTAGACATTGTGCCCGGATTTCCGTCAGGTGGCGGTTAACGCACTTTGTCAGCAACCTGAGCCACCCGCATAGCAGGTGGTTTATTGACACCGTTACCTATCAGAAGTTATACGTTATGCCGACGGTGTAGCGTCGACCGTCCAGTACCATATCGTAGGTATCATCGTCGATCTGCTTATCAAGAACGTTGTAAACGCCAGCGGTTAGCAGCACGTCCAGCGGAAGGTTGTAGCGTAAGCCGATATCCACCTGAGTATAAGACGGCTTGCTTTTCGCCATGGAAGTACGGCTCAGGTACTCGGAAGTTTTACCGCGGAAGTTCAGGCGGCTCCATAAGCCAAAATCCGCTGTCGCCTGCCAGTCTACGGTTGTATTAAACATATTCTTGGGCATTTTATTCAATGGCTTACCGGAAAACTTACCGCTTTTCTGCTCTGATTTTGTATAGGTATAGTTTGCAGTCCAGTTCAGATCGCGGGTTATCTTCCAGCCAAAGGTCGACTCGACGCCACGGATAATCGCTTTGTCCACATTAACGCGATCGCTGACGAAATCGTATTCATGATTGCCGATTTTGCAGGCGGGGTCGGTACTGCTGTTACAGCGACGGACTTCGGTGATTTTATCTTTAAAATCAGTATTGTATACCGTTATGCTGGCGTTCAGATTATCCGCGTTATCCCATATCAGCGCAATTTCTTCGCTCAGGCTTTTTTCGGGTTTCAGATCCGGGTTACCAACAATAATGCCGTCCAGGTAACGACCGCCGGTACCTTGCCCCCAACCGGCGGAGGACTGACGAAGATCCGGTGCGCGATAGCCTGCGGAAATACCGCCTTTCAGCGTCCACTGTTCTGTCAGATGCCATACGCCGTATCCACGCGGCGTCCAGTTACTACCGTAATTTTCATCTTTATCCAGATGCAGGCCGCCAGTCAGCGTGAAGCTGTCGGTGATAGCCCACTCATCTTCAGCAAACAGCGCCCAGCTCCAGCGTGTCAGCTTACTTAAACGGTCAGCGGCTTCGAACTTGTTACCTTTATCACTGAGCTTCTCGTAGCGATACTGTCCTCCGAGGGTGAGGGTGTGATCGCCGAGGAAAATCTGGTTCTGAGTGTTGAAGATGGTGTTGTAGGATTTCATGTGGCGACCGGCATTATTGCTTTCTTCACGCTGGATGTAGCTGGTGGAATTGATGTCGTCGTAATAGCCGTTATGCGTAAGTGTGTAGTTGGTATGCTGGTAATGCGAGTTATCTTTACCGCGTCCGGCGGATCTTGACTTACCCGGGGTGCTATTACGGTCCTGCAATTCGCGGGAGTAATCCAGATCGAAGTCATTTTTTTCATCGGGCGTAAAATTCAGAGTAATGCCGCCGTTGCGCATTTTCTGTTCGTTGTAACCATACTCAATTTTATCTTCTGCGCGGCGGGAGAATAAGCCAGTCACTTTGGCCCCGAGCACCCCATCAATCAGAGGGCCAGAGGCATAAACGTTAGTCTGGTATAAATCACCGGAGTCGCGGTCTTCCTGGAAGGTGGCGTCCGCGTGCAGCGAGCCGCTCCACGCTTTGGTATTCGAGATTTTTTTGGTGATGACATTAATCACGCCGCCCATTGCGTCGGAGCCGTACAGCGAGGACATTGGCCCGCGAATGACTTCAATCCGTTCAATGGACTCCAGCGGTGGTAGCCAGCCTTGTTCGATCCCGGAGTTATCGCTGTTCGGGCGCGTGGTACGGCTACTGATACGCTTACCGTTGACAAGAAATAATGTGTACTGGGAAGACATGCCGCGAATGCTGATGTCACTGCTACTGCCGCCGCCTGTGATGACCACGCCGGGTACATCCTTAAGCGCATCGGTTACGTCGCGGTAGGCTTTATCTTCAATTTGCTGTTTGGTGATAACAGAAATAGATGCAGGCGCATTCTGGATTTTTTGTTCAAAGCCTGTGGCCGTAACGACCATCGTATTATCAGCAGCATGAACAAATTGCGAAGAGATTGCCGCGCATATGGCCACGGCAAGTAATTTAACGTGAGGTCTGGTCATTGATTCATTCCATTTTAAGTGAGAAAAGTTCCATCAGGTAATGCGTAAACCTTGTTTTTTGTCTTGTGTCTCCACCCTGTTTCAGGCGACAGGCTGTGCTGGCTGCACAAATTCACTGCGGCGCGTTATTGCTGACGAATCTGTCGCTCACGTGCCGCGTTGCTCTGCTTATGTGGAGCCAGAGCCAGCATTTTTATCCTGCAACCTGGGTTGAGTAGGGGATAAAACAGCCATTAATGAAAACAAATGGGAGAATTGTAAAAAATGATATCTATTTTTAAATGTTAATGATAATCAAAATCACTTAGCAAATTCCTAATTTGCAGCGTGAGACCTTTCATGCATTTCGATCGCAGGGATTAAAGCGGGTGAGTATCAGTAAGCAGGCGGCGGGCAGAGCCGCAGGCAAAACGCCTGGCGGCTACATCATATTCGGGAAGGCGCGGGGGATGTCAATTCAACAGATACTGCGCATGAAAGCGCAAATGATCTTCAATAAAGGAAGCAATAAAATAGTAGCTGTGGTCATAACCCGACTGAATACGCAGGGTCAGCGGCCAGCTTTTCTGCCGCGCGATTTCAGCGAGAACCGCCGGTTGCAGCTGTTCGGCAAGGAATGGATCGCTATCGCCCTGGTCGATCAGGGTCGGTATCGCATCCTCCGCCCGGCTGGCTTGCATTAAGGCGCAGCTATCCCAGGCGCGCCAGGTTGTTTCATCCGCACCCAGATAAGCGGTAAATGCTTTTTTACCCCAGGGAATCTGGCCCGGGTTAACGATAGGGGCGAAAGCCGATACGCTGACGAAACGGCCCGGGTTCTTCAGCGCCATAATCAGCGCGCCGTGGCCGCCCATGGAATGTCCACTGATGGCGCAGCGCTCGCTGACGTTAAATTCGCTGGCAATCAGCTGCGGCAGCTCGTTGCAAAGGTAATCGTACATGCGAAAATGCGCGGACCAGGGCGCCTGAGTCGCGTTGAGATAAAAGCCAGCGCCTTTACCCAGATCGTAAGCGCTGTCATCGGCAACGTGTTCGCCGCGTGGGCTGGTGTCCGGCATCACCAGCGCAATACCCAGCTCAGCGGCAACCCGCTGCGCCCCCGATTTGGTGGTAAAATTTTCATCGTTGCAGGTGAGCCCGGACAGCCAGTAGAGAACCGGTGGCGGCGTGTCGGTGGCAGAGGGCGGTAAAAAGAGGCTGAATGTCATTGCACAGTTCAGCGTCGTGGAGTCGTGCCGCCAGCGTTGCTGCCGACCTTCATAACAGCGGTGCTCTTCGAGCAGTTCCATGCAAGGCTCCTTATGGGTTGTGCGCGTAATTCTTCATAATACAGATTTTCATTCACCCGTGAGCAACTTTCACTTTCTCCTTTTCGGAACGTATTGCATCATTAATGCAACGTTTAACCAACATACTGCTGTTGCCATCGCGTCAGGAATTGCGTCATGTCCCCGTGATGAGCTTGATTTCGGCAATCTGTGTAAGGCATTTCCGGACGTATCGTCATTTGCGGGACTGGGGACATGGAACGAGAGGTAAGGCCAATTTCAACAATTATCGCGGCGGCCACTGGATTCTGTGCGTCACCTCACGCACAATGATACAAACTTTGCCCTCAGAAGAGCAAAGCGCGCCACACCTGCAGGAGATTATAAATGTCATCACTGAGTAAAGAAGCCATACTCGTTCATGAAGCGCTTGTCGCTCGTGGGCTGGAGACGCCGTTGCGTCCGCCAGTGCAAGAAATTGATAATGAAACTCGCAAGCGTCTGATTGCCGGACACATGACCGAGATTATGCAGCTGTTAAACCTTGATTTAAGTGATGACAGCCTGATGGAGACGCCGCATCGTATCGCAAAAATGTATGTCGATGAGATTTTCTCCGGCCTGGATTACGCCCGCTTCCCCAAAATCACCGTCATCGAAAATAAGATGCAGGTTGATGAAATGGTGACCGTGCGTGATATCACCCTCACCAGCACCTGCGAACACCATTTTGTGACGATTGATGGTAAAGCGACCGTCGCCTATATTCCGAAAGATTCGGTGATTGGCCTGTCGAAAATCAACCGTATCGTGCAGTTCTTCTCCCAGCGTCCACAGGTGCAGGAGCGTCTGACCCAGCAGATCCTCACCGCGCTGCAAACGCTGCTGGGCACTAATAACGTCGCGGTTTCGATTGACGCGGTGCACTATTGCGTGAAGGCGCGCGGCATTCGCGATGCGACCAGCGCCACGACCACGACATCGCTGGGCGGTCTGTTTAAATCCAGTCAGAATACTCGCCAGGAGTTCCTGCGCGCCGTACGCCATCATAACTAAAAATGGGGCAGGGTAGATGGAGAGAAATGTCACGCTGGACTTTGTCCGCGGCGTCGCCATCCTTGGTATCCTGCTGCTGAATATCGTTGCCTTCGGTTTACCGAAGGCCGCTTATCTCAATCCGGCATGGTCCGGGCGGGTTTCTGATAGTGATGCCTGGACCTGGGCGATCCTCGATCTGCTGGCGCAGGTCAAATTCCTCACGCTGTTCGCGCTGTTATTCGGTGCCGGGCTTCAGCTTCTGCTGCCGCGCGGCAAGCGCTGGATCCAGTCGCGTCTGACGCTGCTGGCGCTGCTTGGTTTTATTCATGGTCTGTTGTTCTGGGATGGCGATATCCTGCTCGCCTACGCGCTGGTCGGGCTGGTGAGCTGGCGGATGGTGCGCGAGGCCCATGATGCCAAATCGCTGTTTAATACCGGTGTGGTGCTGTACCTCATTGGTGTGGCGGTGCTGGTACTGCTGGGCTTGATTTCCGGCAACACGCCAAATCGTTCCTGGGTACCGGATGCGGCGAATGTGCAATATGAGCAGTTCTGGAAGCTGAATGGCGGCTTTGAGGCGGTGCGCAATCGTGCGGATATGCTGTCGGATAGCCTGCTGGCGCTGGGCGCGCAGTACGGCTGGCAACTGGCGGGGATGATGTTGATGGGGGCCGCGCTGATGCGCAGCGGTTGGCTCAAAGGGCAGTTCAGCCTGCGTCATTACCGCTGCGCTGGCGCACTGTTGATTATTGTCGGAATGGCGATTAATTTGCCGTCGATTTTTACCCAGTGGCATCTCGGCTGGGATTATCGCTGGTGTGCATTCCTGCTCCAGGCGCCGCGCGAGATAAGTGCGCCGCTGCAAACGATTGGCTACGCTGCGCTGGCATGGGGCTTCTGGCCGCAGTTGTGTAAATTGCGCCTGGCGGCGGCAATTGCCTGCGTTGGCCGCATGGCGTTGAGCAACTATCTGTTGCAAACCCTGATTTGTACGACGCTGTTTTACCGTTTCGATCTCTTTATGAAGTTTGACCGCTTATCGTTATTGGCCTTTGTACCGCCAATATGGACGGTTAATCTCCTCTTCTCGTGGCTTTGGCTACGTCATTTTCGTCAGGGGCCCGTTGAATGGCTATGGCGTCAGTTAACATGTCGTGCCTCAGGGACATCATTAAAAGATACATCACGATAACGATCTGGATCACAATCGTTAATAAAATAGATGTAACCGTTTCCATCCCTGTGACTTCACTCACGCAGCGCGCCGCGCGTCGCTGCCAGAATAGCCACCTTACTGAACACAGGAGGTGAGTATGAGGTACTGCAATTCTCTGAAGGCCGGTGAGCATGATCACCATTCGTGATGTTGCCCGCCAGGCGGGGGTGTCCGTCGCGACCGTTTCACGTGTGCTGAATAACAGTGCGCTGGTAAGCCCGCTAACGCGAGAGGCAGTAATGAAGGCGGTAGCCCAGTTGGGCTATCGGCCCAATGCCAACGCTCAGGCGCTGGCCACGCAGGTCAGCGATACTATCGGCGTGGTGGTGATGGATGTATCGGACGCTTTTTTTGGCGCGCTGGTTAAAGCCGTTGATACCGTTGCTCAGCAGCATCACAAATATGTGCTGATCGGCAACAGCTACCATGAAGCGGAAAAAGAGCGCAATGCTATTGAAGTGCTGATTCGCCAGCGTTGTTCAGCGTTGATTGTTCACTCAAAAGCGCTAAGCGACGCGGAGCTGGGTGATTTTATGGAGCATATGCCGGGAATGGTGCTGATTAACCGCATCGTACCGGGATACGCTCATCGCTGCATTGGGCTGGATAACGTCAGCGGTGCGCTGATGGCCACCCGCATGCTGCTGAATCATGGCCACCAGCGCATTGCCTATCTCTCCTCCAGCCACGGTATTGAAGATGATGATTTCCGTCGGGAGGGGTGGTGCAGGGCGTTGCAGGAACAGGGCATTGTTGCTTCTGACAGCTGGGTCGCTTCGGGATCGCCGGATATGCAGGGCGGAGAAGCGGCGATGGTTGAGCTGTTGGGGCGTAATCTCGGCCTGACCGCCGTCTTTGCCTATAACGACAGCATGGCCGCAGGGGCGTTGACCGCCTTGAAAGACAACGGTATTGCCGTGCCGCAGCATCTGTCGCTGATTGGTTTTGATGATATTCCCATTTCCCGTTACACCGATCCGCAACTGACGACGGTGCGCTATCCGATTATGTCGATGGCGAAACTGGCGACTGAACTGGCGCTACAGGGCGCCGCCGGAAAACAGGAGCATGATGCCAGCCACTGCTTTATGCCGACGCTGGTGCGCCGTCATTCTGTGAGCCAAAGGCAAATTGTGGCGCCGATCACTAACTCATGACTTCTCTGATGTAACCGCTTTCAATCTGTGAGTAATTTCACAGTTTATTAACATTAAGATAACTATTATTGCTGCGTTTACGTGTGCCAACATGCGGTGATTACTCACTTTTACCTCAGTAATCAGCGGATAAACGATAAATAAAACCATTTTTCCAGGAGATTCACTTTATACGGAAGACAGAATTACAGTCGTGAATGTAGCTGTTCGGTTACATAAATGTAACGCTACCGTCAGCCATTTTCACCCTCAATGACCCTGCATAATAAAACCGGAGATTCCATGAATAAGAAGGTGTTCACCCTGCCCGCTGTCATCGCTGGCATGTTATTTGGTGCCGCGGCGCACGCAGCAGATACCCGTATCGGCGTGACGATTTACAAATATGACGACAACTTTATGTCGGTGGTGCGTAAGGCAATCGAGAAAGACAGTAAATCAGCGCCGGATGTTCAACTGTTAATGAATGACTCGCAAAACGACCAGTCCAAGCAAAACGATCAGATTGATGTCCTGCTGGCAAAAGGCGTGAAAGCGCTGGCGATTAACCTGGTGGATCCGGCGGCAGCGGGGACGATTATTGATAAAGCACGGAGCCAGAACGTTCCGGTAGTGTTTTTTAACAAAGAGCCTTCCCGTAAAGCGCTGGATAGCTATGACAAAGCCTATTATGTCGGTACCGATTCAAAAGAGTCGGGGATTATCCAGGGCGATCTGATTGCGAAACACTGGAAAGCGAATCCGAACTGGGATCTGAACAAAGATGGCAAGATTCAGTTTGTCCTGCTGAAAGGCGAGCCGGGACATCCGGATGCTGAAGCGCGTACCACCTATGTGATTAAGGAACTGCACGATAAAGGCTTCCAGACTCAGCAGCTGGCATTAGATACCGCAATGTGGGATACCGCTCAGGCGAAAGACAAAATGGATGCCTGGCTGTCTGGCCCGAATGCCAACAAAATTGAAGTCGTTATTTCCAACAACGATGCGATGGCGATGGGCGCGGTAGAAGCGCTGAAGGCCCACAATAAGAGCAGTATTCCGGTATTTGGCGTCGATGCCCTGCCCGAAGCGCTGGCGCTGGTAAAATCTGGCGCAATGGCCGGTACAGTACTGAATGATGCGAATAATCAGGCGAAAGCCACCTTCGATCTGGCGAAAAACCTGGCGGAAGGCAAAGAGCCGGCAGCCGGTACTCACTGGAAAATTGACAATAAGATCGTCCGCGTACCCTATGTGGGGGTTGATAAAGACAATCTGAGCCAATTTATCGGAAAGTAACCTCTTAATAAGCTGCGGGCGTACATAGAGTACGCCCGATTATTCTGATACCGTATCCAACCCTTTCCGATGTTAATACATTGTTCAGGGGATGTACGCACGCAGCCAGGTACAACTATGGTCAGCAATAATAGCGAACAGTCAGGTGAATATTTGTTGGAAATGCGAAATATCAACAAATCGTTTCCTGGCGTTAAGGCGCTCGATAATGTGAACCTCAAGGTTCGTCCCCACTCGATTCATGCATTAATGGGGGAGAACGGCGCGGGAAAATCAACATTATTAAAATGCCTTTTTGGAATCTATCAAAAAGATTCTGGCAGTATTCTATTTCAGGGAAAAGAGATCGATTTCCATTCGGCAAAAGAGGCCCTGGAAAACGGTATTTCAATGGTTCATCAGGAATTAAATCTGGTATTACAGCGGTCGGTGATGGACAACATGTGGCTGGGACGTTATCCCGTTAAGGGCATGTTTGTCGATCAGGAAAAAATGTATCGTGATACCCGTGCGATTTTTGATGAACTGGATATTGATATCGACCCGCGCGCCCGCGTCGGGACATTATCGGTATCACAAATGCAGATGATTGAAATTGCGAAGGCGTTTTCTTATAACGCGAAAATCGTGATTATGGATGAGCCCACCTCATCGTTGACCGAAAAAGAAGTCAATCATCTGTTTAAGATTATCCGTAAGCTGAAAGCGCGCGGCTGCGGTATTGTTTATATTTCCCACAAAATGGAAGAGATTTTTCAGCTGTGTGATGACATTACCGTTCTGCGCGATGGTCAGTGGATTGCGACCCAGCCACTGGAAGGGCTGGATATGGATAAAATCATCGCTATGATGGTGGGGCGTTCTTTGAATCAGCGTTTCCCGAACCGGGAGAACACGCCGGGCGAGGTGATTCTTGAGGTCCGTAATTTGACTTCACTGCGTCAGCCGTCAATTCGCGATGTCTCTTTCGATCTGCATAAAGGCGAAATTCTGGGTATTGCCGGGCTGGTTGGCGCGAAGCGTACCGATATTGTTGAAACCTTATTTGGTATTCGTGAAAAGGTTAATGGAACAATAACGCTGCACGGTAACAAGATTAATAATCATAGTGCCAATGAGGCCATCAACCATGGCTTTGCGCTGGTGACTGAAGAACGCCGCTCGACAGGGATCTATGCGTATCTGGATATCGGTTTTAACTCGCTGATCTCCAATATTAAGAATTACAGGAATAAGGTCGGGTTGCTGGATAATTCGCGCATGAAAAGCGATACCCAATGGGTCATTGATTCCATGCGTGTGAAAACCCCAGGACAGCGCACGCAAATTGGGTCGTTGTCCGGTGGTAATCAACAAAAAGTCATCATCGGGCGCTGGCTATTAACCCAGCCGGAAATTCTGATGCTTGATGAACCCACCCGTGGAATTGATGTCGGGGCCAAGTTCGAAATTTATCAATTAATGGCGGAACTGGCGAAAAAAGGCAAAGGGATCATTATTATTTCCTCTGAAATGCCGGAGTTGCTGGGGATTACCGACCGTATTCTGGTGATGAGCAATGGTCTTGTCGCCGGAATTGTTGAGACGAAAACCACCACGCAGAACGAAATTCTTCGTCTTGCGTCGTTGCACCTTTAAGATCAGGGGCTCCTTATGAGTGCGTTAAATAAAAAGAGTATTCTCACTTATCTGAAAGAGGGTGGGATTTATGTGGTTCTTTTTGTGTTGCTGGCAATTATTATTTTCCAGGATCCGACTTTCTTAAGTTTGCTGAATTTAAGTAATATACTGACTCAGTCTTCGGTGCGTATTATTATCGCTCTGGGGGTGGCTGGCCTTATCGTCACCCAGGGGACTGACCTTTCCGCCGGGCGTCAGGTTGGTCTGGCGGCGGTTATCGCCGCCACGATGCTTCAGGCAGTGGATAATGCCAACAAGGTGTTCCCGGATATGGCAACGATGCCGATTCCGCTGGTGATCCTGCTGGTCTGTGCGGTTGGCGCGGTGATTGGGCTTATCAACGGAATTATCATCGCCTATCTCAACGTGACGCCGTTTATCACCACCCTCGGCACAATGATCATCGTTTACGGTATCAACTCGCTGTATTATGACTTTGTTGGTGCGTCGCCGATTTCCGGCTTCGACAGCCACTTCTCGCATTTTACTCAGGGGTTTGTGTCGCTGGGGTCATTTCGCCTGTCGTATATCACCTTTTATGCGCTGATTGCCGTTTTCTTCGTCTGGATCCTGTGGAATAAGACCCGTTTTGGTAAAAACATCTTTGCTATTGGCGGCAACCCGGAGGCGGCGAAGGTTTCCGGCGTCAACGTTGGTCTGAACCTGCTGCTGATTTATGCGCTGTCCGGTGTGTTCTATGCCTTCGGTGGGCTGCTGGAAGCAGGGCGTATCGGTTCGGCGACCAACAACCTTGGCTTTATGTATGAGCTGGATGCGATTGCAGCCTGCGTGGTGGGAGGCGTGTCGTTTAGCGGCGGGGTAGGTACGGTATTGGGCGTGGTTACCGGGGTGATTATCTTTACCGTTATTAACTACGGCCTGACCTATATCGGCGTGAATCCATACTGGCAGTACATTATCAAAGGGGCGATTATTATCTTCGCCGTGGCGCTGGACTCTCTGAAGTACGCGCGCAAGAAGTAAAGGCCACGCGCTCAGGCAGACGTTGGTTAAGACGTCTGCCTGGACTGGAGAGGGCGGCAAATCACTTCTCTTTTTTCTGTAGCTCCAGCAACTGCTGCGGCGTCACTGCGGGATAGGACTGCGCACCGTCCGGGACTTCCTGCGGTGAGGGAATCGGAATTAGCGGGCCTAAAAAGCGGGGTTCGCGTTTGAAAATATAGAGATCGGCGAGCGCGCCAAAGCGTGCGCCGAACTCGCGCAGGCGTACGCTCCACATATCCTTGGGTGACGGCACCGCATAGCACTGTGCCTGAATCCCCATATGCAGGGCGATAAATAACGCCCGCTCGCAGTGAAAGCGCTGGGTGATAATAATAAAGTCGTTAGTATCGAAAACTTTACGGGTACGAACTATCGAATCGAGCGTGCGGAAACCGGCATAATCCAGCACAATATCCGCCGGATCGACGCCAGCTTTAATCAAATCGCGGCGCATGGTCATCGGCTCATTATAACTATGCAAGGCGTTATCGCCGCTTAGCAACAGATAGTTCACTTTGCCGCTGTTATAGGCGTTCAGCGCGCCCTGAATCCGATAACGATAATATTGATTGATGACGCCGGTACGGTAGTACTTGGCGGTGCCAAGAACCACACCCACCTGGCGGTAGGGCAGATCCTGCAGTTCGTCGTAGATATAGGGCGATGTCTTCCAGCTCATCCAGCGGTCAAGACCCAGCACGGTTAACAGCAGTAAGCCGAACAGGACTAACAGGCTGTATAACGCACGCTTTAACATGAACCTGGCTCAATAGTGGCAGAGGGAGACTTCAGGCTACTTTACCCGTCGGGCAAGCGCAAGAAACCGTCGTTTAATTGCGGGGATTTTCAACAATACGGGCCGCCTGACCCGCACTGTGTGATTAACTTAACAGTATGCGATCGATATGATGACAGCCCAGCGCCTTCAATGTCGCTGCGGTGGCATCCCACTGAATCAAGGCCGCATCGCCTTTCTCGGCGAGAATGGCGCGCTGAATATCCGGGTAGTCGTAGCCATTAAGGCTCAGCAGATTTAGCGCCCCCTGCAATGGAGGTAGCGTGGGGTTAAAAGCGGCGTTCTCGGCATAGCTGCCGGTAAATATCGTACCGTCCGTGAGCGCCAGCGCCACGCCGGAGGGCGAGTGGCTGTAAGGCATATGGCTACGGTTTGCTGCCTGAATGGCCGCCTGAGCCAGCGCGTCGCCGCGGAGCGGGAAGCCATGATCCTGCTCATCCATCAGCAGCGTTTTTATTTGTAGGTCTTGCGGGCCGAACGCGTCCGGCAGATAGTGCCGGAGCGAATGCGCTTCGCGACCGGGCAGATGGATACGCAGCGCCAGTCCGCTGTTCAGTTCATTCATAAACTGACGGCAGTGGCCGCAAGGGGTGTAGTTGACGGTAATGGCCCGTAGTGATTTTTCCCCGCGCAGCCAGGCATGACTGATGGCGCTTTGCTCGGCGTGCACGGTCTGCTGCATGGTGGCGCCGAGAAATTCCATATTGCCGCCAAAATACCAGGTTCCGCTGATACCGCGGGCAATCGCGCCGACGTTGAAATGGGAGAGATCGGCACGGGCGCAGGCCGCCGCCAGCGGCAGCAGCGCAAAGGCCAGCGCGTCTTCGTCCAGACCCGTCGCACTTTGCAATTCCGCGACCTGCCCCGCGTTTAACAGAGCAGGAAAATGCGGATCGGCCAGCATCGGGGAAATGGCCGCTTGCAGGTCCGCCGCCAGTTGCGGAAGAGCATCTTGAAAACGTGGATGCATGGCGTTGCCTCATAACAATGTAATGAGAATTCAGTGTACGGGGGGTGTTTATCTCTACATGTGATTAATATCTCATTTTTAGTGTAATTATTTTATGTTGCATTTATAAATGTGATAAAAGTCACGTTTATCCCACTATTGCCAGAATAAGCGGAAATAAAAACGGCGCGATCAGCGAAGTGATAATCCCGCATAACACCAGTGCCAGTGAGCTGAATGCCCCCTCCTGATAGTCGAGTTCCGCACAGCGCGCGGTCCCCAGGGCGTGGGAAGCCGTGCCCATCGACAGCCCGCGTGAGGCTTTAGTGCGGATACGCATTAAATTCAGTAGCGTATGGCCGAAGACCGCGCCGAGAATGCCGACGAAAATAACGCAGACCGCGCTGATTGCCGGAATACCGCCAATACTGCTGCTTACCGCCATGGCAATCGGCGTCGTCACCGATTTTGGCAGAATGGAGGCGGCAATCTGCGGCGTCGCGCCCATCAGCAGCGCCACGGTCGTTCCGGTAACCATGGCTACCACGCTGCCAATAAAGCAGATGGTGATAATGGATTTCCAGCGCGCGCGGATCTGGTGCAATTGCTCATAAAGAGGAAAAGCCAGCGCGACGACTGCCGGTTGCAGCAGGTCATTGAGAATTTTGCTGCCCTGAAAATAGCGCTGATAAGAAATGCCGGTTACCAGTAGAAAAGGGATCAGCACCACCATCGCTACCAGTAGTGGGTTGAGCAGGGGAAATTTAAACCGTGCCGCCAGCTTGCGGGCAAGAAAAAAGACGACCAGGGTCAGCGGCAGCGACCACCAAATTTCATGGATCATTTTTCAGTTCCTTTTTGCCCAACCACTTTGCGTTCCCCGTGAACCAGATGTGAGCTCCAGCTAACCACTAAAAAGACCAGCAGCGTGCTTATCGCACAGGAGACCACCACCGGGCCTAACTGCGCCCGCAGCAGATCCCAGTATTGCATGACGCCCACGCCGATAGGCACAAACAGCAGCGCCATATAGCGAATCAGGATATTGCAGCCCGGGTTAACCCACTGCGGCGGCATGATTTGCAGCGCCAGCAGACAGAACAAAATCAACATGCCAATAATGCTGCCGGGAATGGTAATGGGCAGCAGTGAGGCGATAAAAATACCGGCATACAAACAGGCATAGATCAACACGAAAGCGCGCAGATACTGCCAGACAATATTCAGTGACTTACTCATGGTAATAACCCTTGATGAACCACATTCATCATACAATTAAACCTGAAAATGTGCTACCGATCACATCATGAATTCTCCGCATACCTGAGACAGCGATCGGGAACAATAAACCGTCCGTCTGTCAGAGTGATGATTGCAGGGACAGAAAGTGGGGAAATCGGCTCAGCGCCAGCAACGATACTCACTTTTCCCCTCGCCCCAACGCTACCTTTTTGTTAAAGGCGCGGCAAATTGAGCATAGCCTGCTGGCGACGCATTGCTGACCATCTCATACGTTCACGCCAGGCGCCGATGTGTCGTCCGTTCAGGCGTAATGCGTGGTATGGGGGAGAAAACGCACCTCGCCTCTTTTAACCCGTATCCGGAGACGCTACCATAGCGCCTCTTTTTTCCGGGCAATGATAAACTATGCGTGTATTACTGGCGCCGATGGAAGGCGTACTCGATTCGCTGGTGCGCGAGTTGCTGACCGACGTGAATGATTATGATCTCTGCATCACCGAGTTTTTGCGTGTGGTGGATCAACTTTTGCCGGTAAAATCGTTCTATAAACTGTGCCCGGAGCTGCGCAATAATAGCCTGACGCCATCCGGTACCCGCGTGCGCGTGCAACTGCTTGGACAGTCTCCCCAGTGGCTGGCGGAAAACGCCGCCCGTGCGGTTGAACTCGGTTCCTGGGGTGTCGATCTTAACTGCGGTTGCCCCTCAAAGCTGGTGAACGGCAGCGGCGGCGGCGCGACGTTGCTCAAAGATCCTGAACTCATCTATCGCGGCGCGAAGGCGATGCGTGAGGCGGTTCCGGCGCATTTACCGGTCACGGTGAAAGTGCGTCTGGGATGGGACAGCAGCGAGCGGCGTTTTGAAATCGCCGATGCGGTTCAGCAGGCGGGGGCCAGTGAGCTGGTCGTGCATGGTCGAACCAAAGAAGAGGGTTATAAAGCGGAGTGTATTAACTGGCGGGCGATCGGTGAAATTCGCCAGCGTCTGGCTATCCCGGTGGTGGCCAACGGCGAGATCCGGGACTGGCAAAGCGCCAGGGATTGCCTCACGGCGACCGGCTGCGAGGCGATCATGATTGGCCGCGGCGCGTTGAACGTACCAAACTTAAGCCGGGTAATAAAATACAACGAACCGCGAATGCCCTGGCCCCAGGTGGTTGAACTGCTGCAAAAATATACCCGCCTGGAGAAGCAGGGCGATACCGGTCTTTATCATGTCGCGCGTATCAAACAGTGGTTGAGCTATTTGCGTAAAGAATACTCTGAAGCGTCAGCGCTTTTCAGTGCGGTGCGTACCCTGCAGGACTCATCGAGCATAGCGCGTACAATTAACGGCTGGTGGAACAAAACTATCTGACCTTCATCACATTTTTCGGTTTGCCCCGTTGAGTTTATCCGACGGGCAGTGAAATACTGACGACCGATTGTTACTGCTTCGGCAGGCAAAACCTGATTCCTGGCTTCTGTCGGGGTCAGGTTTTTTTGTTTTTGGGGTTCATATGCAAATCGCCAAAGTACTTAATAATAATGTAGTGGTGGTTGTAGATGAGCAGCAGCGCGAACAGGTGGTCATGGGCCGAGGACTTGCCTTTCAAAAACGCGTTGGTGACTCTCTGGATGAAAGCAAAATTGAAAAGGTCTTCGCGCTGCAGAGCGATGAACTGGTTGGCCGTTTAGGCGAGTTACTCAGTCAGATACCATTAGATGTGATCACCACCTGCGATCGAATTATCGATCTGGCGCGTGATCGTCTCGGTAAATTACAGGACAGTTTATACATTACTCTGACCGATCACTGCCACTTTGCGATTGAGCGGCAGAAGAAGGGTGTGGCGCTGCGTAATGTGTTGCTGTGGGAAATTAAACGGCTGTACCCGAAGGAGTTTGCACTGGGGCAAGAAGCCCGGGCGATTATCGCCAAAAGGCTCGGGGTTGAACTTGCAGAAGATGAAGCCGGGTTTATCGCCCTGCATCTGGTGACAGCACAGCTCAACAGCGAAATGCCGGAGGTGATGCACGTCACCCGCGTAATGCAGGAAATTCTGCAACTGGTGAAATATCAACTGACGCTGAATTATGACGAAGAGTCGTTGAGTTATCAGCGGTTTGTGACTCATCTCAAGTTTTTCGCCCAGCGCATGCTGACGCGGACGGTTGTCGAAGATGATGATGTGACGCTGCACAGCGCCGTAAAGGATAACTACCCTAAAGCGTGGAAGTGTGCGGAAACGGTCGCCCTGCATCTGCAAAAAAGCTATCAGCGACGGCTAACCACGGAAGAAATTATGTTTCTCGCGATTCATATTGAACGCGTGAGAAAAGAGGGACGCTAAGCGCTGAACAGGCCTGGCCTTCCTGATTAAAACGGGATTGTTACTGCATGATGCAGGCAAAACCTGAGCGCAACGCTAACCCGGCGTTGTTCTCGGGTTTTTTTTATTTCTCATACTCAGTTAACGATGCCTGCGGGCAGCAGAAGTAAGGAAAACAGCATGGAATATAAAGCACTCGCGCAGGATATTCTCCGCCGGGTTGGCGGCAAAGAAAATATAGTGAGTCTGGTTCACTGTGCGACACGACTGCGTTTTAAACTTCAGGATAATAACAAAGCCGATGCCGAAGGGTTAAAGACGAATCCCGGTGTTATTATGGTTGTGGAAAGCGGCGGTCAGTTTCAGGTCGTGATCGGTAATCATGTCCATGATGTCTGGCTGGCTGTGCGTAGCGAAGCGGGCCTGACCGATGAAAGCCAGCCTGTTGCTCAAAAAGGGGAGAAAACCTCTCTGCTTGGGCAGCTTATTGATATTGTCTCCGGTATTTTCACGCCGTTTATTGGCGTACTTGCCGCCACGGGTTTACTCAAAGGCTTTCTGGCGCTGGCGGTCGTTTGCGGTTGGCTCAGCGTTGATCACGCCACCTATAAAATCTGGTTTGCCGCCAGCGACGCGCTGTTCTTCTTCTTCCCGCTTTTTCTCGGCTATACCTCAGGGGTGAAATTCGGCGGCAATCCGTTTATCACCATGGCGATTGGCGGCGCGTTAACGCACCCGCTGATGATTAAGGCCTTTGAAGCTGCGCAGGCACCGGGTGCGCCGGTAGAGCATTTTATTGGTATTCCGGTCACGTTTATTAACTACAGCTCGTCGGTGATCCCGATTATTCTCGCCTCCTGGGTGAGCTGCTGGCTTGAGCGTAGAAGCAACGCGTTGCTGCCGTCGTCCATGAAAAATTTCTTCACGCCAGCGATTTGCCTGGGCATCGTCGTTCCCCTGACTTTTCTGGTGATTGGCCCGGTTGCCACCTGGCTAAGTCAACTGCTGGCGCAGGGATACCAGATTGTATACGCCGTCGCGCCCTGGCTGGCGGGCGCAGCGATGGGCGCGCTGTGGCAGGTGTGCGTGATTTTCGGCCTGCACTGGGGACTGGTGCCGCTGATGTTCAATAATCTGGCGGTTCTGGGCCACGATACCATGGGGCCGATGGTGTTGCCGGCGGTGATGGGGCAGGTGGGGGCGGTATTGGGTATTTTCCTGCGGACTCGCGATATGCGACAGAAAGTGATGGCTGGCTCGGCTTTTTCCGCCGGGATTTTCGGCATCACCGAACCGGCGATTTATGGCCTGACGCTGCCGCTGCGCCGTCCGTTTATTTTTGGCTGTGTAGGCGGGGCGATTGGCGGGGCGATTAGCGCATTCTTTAATACCAGCGTTTACTCCTTCGGTTTCCCGAACATCTTTTATCCTGCGCTGATGATCCCCCCTGGTGGTATCGATGCCAGCGTATGGGGCGGGGTCGTGGGTATGGCTGTGGCGCTGGTTCTCGCCTGCGTGATGACCCTCATCGCCGGCATGCCGCGGAGAACTGCGGAGCAGGCCGCGACGCCAGTCGCAGTCGCCACAGAAGACGACATTCTGGCACCGATGACCGGCAGCGTTTTGCCTCTGGACAAGGTACCAGATAGCACCTTTGCCAGCGGTTTGCTTGGCCAGGGGGTGGCGATTATTCCATCCGAAGGTAAGGTTATCGCGCCGTTCTCAGGTGAAGTGGCCTCAATTTTCCAGACCAAACATGCTATCGGCCTGCTAAGCGACAGCGGTATTGAACTGCTTATCCATGTCGGGATCGATACGGTTAAGCTCGATGGCGTGCCGTTCACCGCCCATGTTAAAGAGGGCGACAAAATAAAAGCGGGCGATCTATTACTGGAGTTTGATCGCAAGGCTATTCTGGACGCCGGCTATGATCTGGCGACCCCTGTCATTATCAGCAACAGTGGCGATTATCGCGCCCTGGATATTGTCTCCGCCAGCACGGTGGAAGCCGGTCAGCCGCTGTTGTCAGTAACCCACTAATTAAGGAGAGAGATGAATGAAGACATTCCCGCAGGCGTTTTTATGGGGCGGCGCAACCGCGGCAAATCAGGTGGAAGGCGCTTATCTGGAAGAGGGGAAAGGATTGACCACCTCAGACGTTCAACCGCGCGGCATATTTGGCGATGTGGTGGAACGCGTGCCGGGTGACAGCGGTATTAAAGATGTCGCCATCGATTTTTACCATCGTTATCCGGAAGATATCAGCCTGTTTGCCGAAATGGGCTTTAATTGCCTGCGCGTGTCCATTGCCTGGGCGCGTATTTTCCCCAACGGTGATGATGCGCAGCCAAACGAAGCCGGGCTGGCCTTTTACGATAAGCTTTTTGATGAAATGGCGCAGCATAACATCACGCCGCTGGTGACGCTGTCGCACTACGAGATGCCCTGGGCGCTGGTGAAAAAGTACGGCGGCTGGGGCAACCGTAAAGTGATTGGTTTCTTCGAGCGCTATGCCCGGACGGTGTTTGCGCGTTACCAGGCGAAGGTCAAACTGTGGCTGACGTTTAACGAAATCAATATGTCCCTGCATGCGCCGCTAACCGGGGTTGGTTTGCCGTCTGACAGCAGCAAAGCCGAAGTATATCAGGCCATTCACCATCAACTGGTGGCGAGCGCGCTGGCGACTAAAGCCTGCCATGAGATCGTGGCGGAAGGTAAAATCGGCAATATGCTGCTTGGCGGGCTGATGTACCCGCTCAGTTGTAAACCGGAGGATATTTTTGAGACCCTGCAGCAGAACCGCAGCTGGCAGTTCTTCGGTGATGTACAGTGTCGGGGCGCGTACCCGGGCTATATGCTGCGTTATTTCCGCGACAACGGTATCAGCATTGAGATCACCGATGCCGATCGCGCAGCCCTGAAAGAGACCGTCGATTTTATCTCTTTTAGCTACTATATGACGGGTTGCGTAACCGCCGACGAAGAACTGAACAAGCAAGCGCGCGGTAACATCCTCAGCATGGTGCCGAACCCGCATCTGGCAAGCTCCGAGTGGGGGTGGCAAATTGACCCGCTGGGCCTGCGCACGTTGTTGAACGTGTTGTGGGACCGCTATCAGAAGCCGCTGTTTATTGTTGAAAACGGGTTGGGCGCGAAAGACAAAGTGGAAGCCGACGGCAGCATTAACGATGACTACCGTATCAGCTATCTTAATGACCATCTGGTGCAGGTACGCGAGGCGATTGAAGATGGCGTTGAGCTGATGGGCTACACCAGTTGGGGGCCAATTGATCTGGTGAGCGCGTCGAAGGCGGAGATGTCCAAACGCTACGGCTTTATCTATGTCGATCGCGATGATCAGGGCAACGGCACTCTGGCGCGCAGCCGGAAGAAAAGCTTCTACTGGTATAAAGAGGTCATTGCCAGTAACGGCGGCAGCTTAAAAGAGTAACGGCCTGATGGCCCGGATAATCTCCGGGCTACCTGTTGGCGCGGCGTTGCGGTCAGAGTAAGGCGTTGACTCCATGACCCGGGAAACGCTTCACTTCTCCTTCTTCGCCTCGCGGCGCTTCAGCCACCCGTGCGCCGCCAGGACCAGTACGACGATCAGAATCAGCCAAATCCAGTGTTTCAGATGCGCATCGAGATGATGCAGCCACGGGCCAATGGCTTCGCCGCCAAGATATCCCAGGGTGGTGAAGATCAGCGCCCATATCATCGCGCCGAGAATATTCAGCGGCAGAAACAGCTTTGGTGGCAGGCGACTGGCGCCAATCAGTAGCGGCCCGATTACGCGAAAGCCGTACATAAAACGCGTGCCAATCACAAACAGATAAGGGCGTCGTTGGATCATGCGCTGTGCCCGGCGGATCCGCGCTTTCTGGCGCGAAAAGCGCCGGAGAATCCGGCTACCGAAGCGTCGGCCAAGAAAATAAAGCACCTGATCGCCAAGCATGCCGCCAAAAGCGACCGAGATCACCACCAGCCAGAACTTCAGTAATCCCTGATGTGCCGCCACGCCGCCGAGCAGGGTGATGGTTTCGCCTTCCGCCATGCTGCCGATGACCAGCGCCGCGTAGCCGTATTGGGAAATCAGGTGATTGATATCCATATAAAGATAAACTCCTTAAATCGTCAGTCCCTTAATCATACACCCTGATGATTAAAATGCGGGGAAGCGTCATGCTGATTGGTTAAGCGAGTCATCGGTTGTGTCATTGGCCAGCGGGAATCGTTTTTTCGGTGGTTTTAGCGAACGGCCTGATGGGGTGACAGGACTGACGGTATCGTCGGTTTTTTATGAGCTACAGCGCCGGGAGAGTAACAGATTGATTGTTGGCTCACCGCAAGGGGGTTGGGCGCATCAAGGAAACCTGGCGGGAACGCAGGCGCGCATCCAGGACTGGCCGCCAGGACGGCGGCCAGAGGGCGTGTCGAGACAGGACAAAATTGCCTGGAGCAATTTTGAACAGCGCTTGCGCTGGCCCTGAAAGGGCGAGTCCCAGGGATGGGACGAGTAATCACGAGTCGCGCCCGGTCCGCCAGATGAAGCCGGAGTGGAGCGCACCGCGAAGCGGCAGGTTTCCAGCGCAATGCCGGGGGTGCAGGGGGACGGGCGAAACGTCCCCCTGCTCGTTCACACGCAAGGGTCAGAAAAACTATCTGCGTATTCACAGTGAACGGAACAGCCCACTGAACCAGAATGTGGGGGGTAGCATTGCGCTCACCGGGGAGATAACAGGCCGGTTTTCGCTATTATGCCCGCATTCCTGTCAGGTGGCGGCTAGCGCCTTACCTGACCTGGAACTCCATAAATACAGGCCCTGCGCCACGGGTTCCGTTCACCGTAATCCCGCAGAAAATGGATGACTGTCGCCCGTGAACGGGTGGGTTCTGTGCTTTCAGCGGGGTATTCGTCGCTGCTTAAAAAAACAGTGTTTTATCACCTTCAGCGGTCAGACAGTTGCAGGTTTCCAGCGCAATGCCGTTTACCGGCTACGGGGATGGCATATCTCTTCTACTGACGGTGAACGGAACAACCTGCTGAATCACATGGGGGAAGTAAAAATGCGCCACTTTCACCTAAACCACCGTTTAACGAAACCGCTCAGCCTGCCATAAACACGTCTGCCCCCACCTTAACTGACCCGTATTACGGGGAAGCGCATTTTTATCGTTGTACATAAAATAATCTACAGAGTGAATTATACTGAAATGAGTGCTGTAACACGCCGTGACAAGGGGGACGCTATGAACCATGTCTGGGGACTCTTCTCTCATCCAGGCCAGGAGATGAGAGTGATTAAAAGCGAAAACGAGACCATTTCGCATCACTATACGCACCATGTATTGCTTATGGCCGCGGTTCCGGTTATCTGCGCCTTTATTGGCACCACGCAGTTGGGCTGGAACTTCGGCGATGGCACGGTAATCAAACTGTCGCTGATGACCGGACTGGCGCTGGCGATACTGTTTTATGCCGTCATGCTGGTCGGGGTGGCGGTGATGGGGCGGGTTATCTGGTGGATGGCACGAAACTACCCGCAACGGCCTTCGCTTAAACGCTGCATGGTCTTCGCTGGGTATGTCGCCACGCCGATTTTCCTGAGCGGGATTGTGGCGCTTTATCCGCTGGTATGGCTTTGTGCGCTGGCAGGCACTATCGCACTGCTCTATACCGGCTATCTGTTGTATCTCGGTATTCCGACTTTCCTCGGGATTGATAAAGAAGAGGGGTTGAGCTTCGCCAGCTCTACTCTGGCGATTGGGGTACTGGTACTGGAAGTGCTGCTTGCCATCACCGTGCTTCTCTGGGGCTACGGATACCGACTCTTCTGATTAACTCATTGCCGGCATGAATAGATTTTTCTGCCGGCAATGCAGCATTTGTTCACGATTCTTATTAGCCAGCCAGCGTTCTGACAGGTTATGATAATTTTTGCCAGCGGCGTGACTACGCTGCGCCGCGGCGTACGTTTATAACGTGCAAAAATACTTTTCAGAATGTTCACGATGACCAGATTTCGCGTTTCTTTTCTCAGCCTGACGTTGCTGCTGGCTGCGCCTTTTGCGCCCCAGGCGATGGCCAAAACCTCCGCGGCAGTGACCGCGTCACAGCCGGAAATTGCTTCCGGTAGCGCGATGATCGTCGATCTCGCCAGTAAAAAAATCATCTATGCCAGCCATCCGGATCTGGTTCGCCCCATGGCGTCGATCACCAAGGTGATGACCGCGATGGTGGTGCTTGATGCCCATCAGCCGCTTGACGAGATGTTAACCGTCGATATTAGCCAGACGCCAGAAATGAAGGGCATTTATTCGCGCGTGCGCCTGAACAGCCAAATCAGCCGTCGTAATATGCTGCTGCTGGCGCTGATGTCGTCGGAAAACCGCGCCGCCGCCAGCCTGGCGCACTATTATCCCGGCGGTTACGCTGCGTTTATTCGTGCCATGAATGCCAAGGCGCAGGCGCTGGGGATGACCCATACCCGTTACGTCGAGCCTACCGGACTGTCAATTCATAACGTCTCTACCGCGCGCGATCTGACCAAACTGCTGATCGCCAGCGAGCAGTATCCGCTGATTGGTCAGCTAAGCACCACTAAAGAGGATATGGCGACCTTTTCTCATCCAACATACACGCTACCGTTTCGCAACACCAACCACCTGGTGTACCGCGATAACTGGAACATTCAGCTGACAAAAACCGGTTTCACTAATGCTGCGGGTCACTGTCTGATTATGCGTACGGTGATTAACCATCGCCCGGTGGCGCTGGTGGTGATGGATGCGTTCGGCAAATATACCCACTTTGCCGACGCCAGCCGCCTGCGGACGTGGGTTGAAACCGGGAAGGTGATGCCGGTGCCGGCTTCCGCGCTCAGCTATAAAAAGCAGCGTGAAGCCCAGATGGCCGATGCGATGCTGAAAGGCGGCGCGCAGACTGCGCAAAACGATTAATCAGAACGCTTCCCGGAGGCGGCGCCTGACGCGGCTTGTTCAGGCAGCCGCACCGGCGGGCCCCGCTGCTGATGTTACTCCGGCAGCGTCCAGTCGCCATCGCCAAGCGGGCGCTGCATGATTAATGTGTCCCGCCAGTCACCCATCTTGTAACCAACGCTGCGCAGCTGGCCCGCGATGCTAAAACCGAATTTTTTGTGGATGGCGATAGACCCGGCGTTGCTGTGCCCGTCGCCGATGATCGCCAGCATTTGTCGCCACGGCCCCTGTTCGCACTGCTCAATCAAACGGGAAAGCAGGGCGCTGCCGATACCGCGTTCGCCCATTCCCGCCTCGACGTAAATCGATTCCTCAAGGGTATAGCGATAGGCCGGACGCGGGCGATAAAAGGTGGCGTAGCTATAGCCGACAATGGTTCCGCGCCACAGGGCAACCAGCCACGGAAGCCCGTTATCGCGTACGGTTTTGATGCGTTTACGCATCTCATCGACGGTGGGAGGGATCTCCTCAAAAGAGGCGCGCCCATTAAGTACGTGCCAGACATACAGTGCGGCGATAGCATGAGCGTCATCGGGCAACGCTTCGCGGATCGTTAAGTCAGCTGCGTGTAATTTTTCCACAGTGGGCATTCTGGAGTTCCTGTAGCGAGATTGCCGGAGAGGGGATTTCTCCGGCGTGCAGCGTAATACAGAAGATGCGCGGCTGAACAGCCCCTTTTGCGGATTATTGCGGATCGATCGCGCGCGCGGCATTCTCCTGGGATTCACCCCAATACTTTTGCTTACTGGTTTTGCCAATACCCGGATTCATGCTGTTGGTTGGATCGTTTTCACGGTAGAAGCGTTTTAAACTTTCCTGCGCTTCATAGAGGTGACCCACGTTATGCTCCGCCGGATACTGGGCGCCACGCGCTTGCAGCAGAGCCAACATTTTTTCCTTCAGCGCGTGGGCATCAACGCCTTTTTTCACAATGTAATCCTGATGGAAAACGTGGCACATAAAGTGGCCGTAATAGAGCTTATAAACCAACTGACTGTCGATCTCGGCGGGAAGATGCTCAAACCATTCGGTATCGTTACGACGCAGCGCAATATCCAGCGCCAGAATATCCTCTACTTCATCCGCATGCACCGCCTGATAGCGGATTGCCGCGCCTGCGGCGGCGAAACGGTGCAGGAAGGCTTTACTGCCTTCTTCGGCGCTACAGACGAAGAAATCGCCATCGGCGTGCTGGAAATAGTCGCTGAGCCAGGTTTGCGCTTCCTCGATGCCGTCTCCCGCCATTTTTAGCAACAGATGGTGTTCGTATTTATCACGCCAGGTTTTCATTCGTTCCGGCAGATGCGTCGGGAAGACGTGCCCCAGTTTTTGCATAAAGCGATCGGTGAAGTGCGGCTTAAACAGCGGTACTTTCTCCAGCATCGCGTCGGTACGGCCTTTCAATGTGAAAAAGAACGGCATTTTATCGGTGCCGAGCTTGTCAATCATCAGAAAGGTATCTTTGCCGTACTGCTCGGCAATATCGTAAATATCGCGGTGCATATACTCGCCCGCCACCGGCAGATGGTTAAATTCAGCCAGAATATGGCGACGAATTTCGGTCAGTACGTCAGGCTGATTGGTGCCGATATAAAACACCTGCTGGCGTTTTTCCGCCGGGAAGGTATCCAGACGCACGGCGAACACCGCCAGTTTCCCGGCGCAGCCTGAGGATTCAAACAGGCGGTCCGGGTCGGCATTGTAGCGCGCGGGCGTATCGGCATGGACGTCGCGCACACGAGTGACGTAGTCATGATCGTGAGCGTGACGGCCATCGTGATGAACGTCGTCATCGTTAATCCGCTCATCGTCAAGACGGCTGAGGATCTGTTCTGGCGTAGAGCCAAGATCGATACCCAGATGGTTGACCAGACTGAGTTTGCCGTTTTCATCAATCCGGGCGAACAGGGACATTTCGGTATAGGCGGGGCCGCGCTGAACCAGTGAGCCGCCGGAATTGTTGCAGATCCCGCCAATTACCGATGCGCCGATGCATGAAGAACCAATTACCGAATGGGGCTCGCGACCCAATGGTTTCAGGGCTTTTTCCAGTGAATAGAGCGTAGTGCCGGGGTAAGCCAGTACCTGTTCACCTTTATCCAGCAGATGCAGTTTATCCAGACGCAGCGTGCTGATAATGACGATTTCCCGGTCATAATCATTACCGTTCGGGGTTGAGCCTTCGGTAAGGCCGGTATTCGCCGCCTGCATCAGGATGATTTTATCGGCCTCAACGCAGGCATTCAGTATGCGCCACAGTTCCAGTAGCGTACCGGGAAACACCACCGCCAGCGCGTCGCCCTGGCCGGAGCGGAATCCTTTGCGATAGCGCTGGGTTTTAGCCGGATCGGTCAACAGATGAGACGCGCCGACCAGTCGGGTGAGTTCAGCCAGAAAGGCGTTGTTATTTGTTGTCGCAGATGACATGTTCCACTCCTTGTGGTGGTACAAGATAATCACGAATAAAGCCATCCATTAGGGCTATTTTGTTTGTCATTCTGAACCAGAGCCGGGCTCAAAATGACGGCACGAATAACGCCTGCTGAATAGGCTATTAAGAATAGCGCTTTGTATGACAATTTGATGCATGAATGTTATGAAAAATCAGAGAAGCGTGCGCGCTTTCTACGGGCACCTGGTTTATGTTTATGGCAAACTGCGGTTTTTGTTATCTTTTCGCCGAAATATTTGGCTGTAACAATAAGGGGTTAAAATGAAGTGGCTCTGTACTGTAGGCGTCGCGGTCGGTCTGACGCTGCAACCCGCGCTGGCGGATGAACTGTTCGGCAATCATCCCTTAACACCGCAGGCGCGGGATGCGTTTGTGACCAAACTGCTGGCGAAAATGACGGTGGATGAAAAAATCGGTCAGCTGCGCTTAATTAGCGTCGGGCCGGATAACCCGAAAGACGCTATCCGCGAAATGATCAAAGAGGGTCAGGTGGGGGCGATTTTTAACACCGTGACCCGTCATGATATCCGTATTATGCAGGACCAGGTGATGGCGCTCAGCCGCCTGAAAATTCCGCTGTTTTTCGCTTATGATGTGCTGCACGGCCAGCGTACCGTCTTTCCTATCAGCCTCGGTTTAGCCTCCTCGTTTGATCTTGATGCGGTTAAAACCGTCGGGCGGGTATCGGCGTATGAAGCCGCCGACGATGGCCTGAATATGACCTGGGCGCCGATGGTTGATGTTTCCCGCGATCCTCGCTGGGGACGGGTGTCGGAAGGCTTCGGGGAAGACACATATCTGACCACCGTGATGGGCAGGGCGATGGTGGAGTCGATGCAGGGGAAAAGTCCGGCGGATCGCTACTCAGTGATGACCAGCGTCAAGCACTTTGCCGCCTATGGCGCGGTCGAGGGCGGCAAAGAGTACAACACCGTCGACATGAGTCCGCAGCGCCTGTTCAACGACTATATGCCACCGTACAAAGCGGGGCTGGATGCGGGAAGCGGGGCGGTGATGGTGGCGCTTAACTCGCTCAACGGCACACCGGCGACTTCCGACGCCTGGCTGCTGAAAGATGTTTTGCGTGACCAGTGGGGCTTTAAGGGCATTACCGTTTCCGACCACGGGGCCATCAAAGAGCTGATCAAACACGGCGTGGCCTCCGATCCGCAAGACGCGGTACGTGTGGCGCTGAATGCTGGCATTAACATGAGCATGAGCGACGAGTACTACAGCAAATATCTGCCGGGGCTGGTGAAGTCCGGCAAGGTGACGATGGCGGAGCTGGACGACGCCACCCGCCATGTGCTGAATGTGAAATATGATATGGGCCTGTTTAACGACCCGTATAGCCACCTGGGGCCAAAAGGCTCCGACCCGCAGGATACTAACGCCGAAAGCCGTCTGCATCGCAAAGAAGCGCGTGAAGTGGCGCGCGAGAGTCTGGTGTTGCTGAAAAATCGTCTTGAGACGCTGCCGCTGAAAAAGTCGGGCACGATCGCGGTGGTGGGGCCGTTGGCTGACAGCAAGCGCGATATGATGGGCAGTTGGTCGGCGGCGGGCGTTGCCGATCAGTCAGTGACTGTGCTGACCGGCATGCGTAATGCGCTGGGCGATAAAGGCAAAATTATTTATGCCCGAGGCGCCAATATCACCAATGATAAAGGCATCGTCGACTTCCTCAATCTGTATGAGAAAGCGGTGCAGGTCGACCCGCGTTCGCCGCAGGCGATGATCGACGAAGCGGTGGCGGCGGCGAAGCAGTCCGACGTGGTGGTCGCCGTGGTTGGCGAAGCGCAGGGCATGGCGCACGAAGCCTCCAGCCGCACCGACATCAGGCTACCGCAAAGCCAGCGCGATCTGATTAGCGCCCTGAAGGCCACCGGTAAGCCGTTAGTGCTGGTGCTGATGAACGGGCGTCCGCTGGCGCTGGTGAAAGAGGATCAACAGGCCGATGCGATCCTCGAAACCTGGTTTGCCGGTACCGAAGGCGGCAACGCCATTGCCGATGTGTTGTTCGGCGATTATAACCCGTCGGGCAAGCTGCCGATGTCCTTCCCTCGCTCGGTCGGGCAAATCCCCGTGTATTACAGTCATCTCAATACCGGTCGCCCGTATAATCCCGATAAACCGAACAAGTACACCTCGCGCTATTTTGATGAGGCTAACGGTCCGCTCTATCCGTTTGGTTACGGTCTGAGCTACACCACCTTTAAGGTTTCCGATGTCAGGATGTCGTCACCCACCATGCCGCGCAATGGCAGCGTTACCGCCAGCGTGCAGGTGACCAACACCGGTAAGCGCGAAGGGGCGACGGTGATTCAGCTCTATCTGCAGGATGTTACCGCGTCCATGAGCCGTCCGGTGAAAATGCTGCGCGGCTTTAAAAAGGTGATGCTCAAGCCGGGCGAGACGCAAACCGTCAGCTTCCCGATTGACATCAATGCGCTGAAGTTCTGGAACCAGCAGATGAAGTACGATGCCGAGCCGGGCAAATTCAATGTGTTCGTCGGTGTTGATTCCGCTCGCGTTAAGCAGAGCGAATTTGAACTGCTGTAATTGCGCAGCCGGACGATAACGATGAGGCGGCTGCGTAAAGGCGTTAGCCGCCATCCGGCAGAAATAGCAGCAAGTATCGAATCCGGCTTTGTCATCACTCTCAGGGGGGGGATTAACCGACCTTTTCTTTTTCCGCGATGCCGCAAATGAACTACGCTTTTTCTTAAGCTTCTGTTAATGGAGCGCGAATTCAAGAGAGGCTGGGAATGATGCAGGCAAAAAAATGGTCAGCTGTGCTGGCGCTGATGGCCTTGATAAGCATGCCGCTCCAGGCGGCGGAGCCGGTTAAAGTCGGCTCGAAAATCGATACCGAAGGGGCGCTGCTCGGCAATATTATTTTGCTGGTACTGGAAAACCACGGCGTGAAAACGGTTAATAAAATCCAGCTTGGCACAACACCCGTGGTGCGCGGGGCGATAACCGCCGGTGAACTCGACATTTACCCTGAATATACCGGCAACGGCGCCTTTTTCTTTAAAGAGGAAAACGATCCGGCATGGAAAAACGCGCGGCAGGGTTATGAAAAAGTCAAAAAGCTGGATGCGGAAAAGAATAAGCTTATCTGGCTGACGCCGGCTCCGGCCAATAATACCTGGACCATCGCCGTGCGTCAGGATCTGGCGGCAAAAAATCATCTCACCTCGTTAAGCGACCTTGCCAGCTATCTGCAAAAAGGCGGCGAGTTTAAGCTGGCTGCTTCGGCCGAATTTATCGAACGTCCGGACGCGCTTCCGGCGTTTGAAAAAGCCTATCACTTTAAGCTTCGGCAAAACCAACTGCTGTCGCTGGCGGGCGGCGATACGGCGGTGACTATCAAAGCGGCGGCGCAGCAAACCTCCGGAGTGAATGCGGCGATGGCTTACGGTACGGATGGCCCGGTCTCTGCCCTGGGGTTGCAAACCCTGAGCGACCCGAAAGGCGTGCAGCCGATTTATGCTCCAGCCCCGGTCGTGCGTGAAGCGGTGCTGGAGGCCTATCCGCAGATAGCCGAATGGTTACAGCCGGTGTTCGCCAGCCTTGATGAAAAAACGCTACAACAACTGAATGCGAGTATTGCGGTGGAGGGCCAGGATGCGAAGAGGGTCGCTGCCGACTATCTGCAACAAAAAGGACTGCTAAAGTAGGCCCGCGTGACGATTCGCTGCTATAACCGGGTTGCGCTGCTGCTGGCGCTGTTACTGCTGCTGGTGATGGCGCTGCCATTTATCAATTATGCGCCCAATCGGCTGTTATCCGGCGAGGGGCGCTGGCTGTGGCAGGTCAGTTCGTGGCTGGCTGGCGTACAGGCGGCGGTTGCGCTACTCGCGGTGCTGCTGTGCTGGTGTCCCGGACGCTTTCCACCGTTGCTTATTTTTCTGCTGGCGGAGATGCTGCCGCCGCTCTTGCTGTGGGGCGCCGGAAAAAGCGCGCTGCTATTGGAACAGAGCGGTTCTCCTCTGGCGCGCACCTCTCCCGGCAGTGGTCTGTGGCTGGCGCTGGCATTCTGTCTGCTTATCGCCAGCGACGCTGTTCGCCGCATGACGCGCCGTACGCTATGGCGCTGGCTGTTGAATGCGCAAATCTGGCTGCTGCCCGCGCTGCTGCTCTGGCTGGGTACTCTCAATGGACTCTCCTTACTTAAAGAATACGCCAATCGTCGCGATGTTTTTGACAATGCGCTGTATCAGCATCTGACGCTGCTGTTCGGCACTCTGCTGCCGGGGCTGCTGATTAGCCTGCCTGTTGGCGTTTGGCTCTGGCGGTATCCCGGCTGGCAATCGACGGTATTTGCTGTACTCAACGTTATTCAGACCATTCCCTCCATTGCATTGTTTGGCCTGCTTATCGCGCCGTTGGCCGGGTTAGCCCGTCAGTTTCCGTTGCTGGCGCAACTTGGCGTTTCCGGGACCGGCACAGCCCCCGCATTGATCGCCCTGGTTCTGTATGCGCTATTGCCGCTGGTTCGCGGCGTGGTTACCGGCCTGCAACAGGTACCGCGGGAAGCGCTGGAGAGCGCTCTGGCGATGGGTATGAGCGCTCTCCAGCGTTTTTATCAGATACAGCTCCCGCTGGCATTGCCCGTATTGTTGCGCAGCCTGCGGGTCGTCAGCGTGCAAACCGTCGGCATGGCGGTGGTGGCGGCCCTGATTGGGGCGGGCGGTTTCGGGGCGCTGGTTTTCCAGGGGCTGCTCAGCAGCGCGCTGGATCTGGTTTTGCTGGGTGTGATCCCCACTATCGCGCTGGCGGTGGTGGTCGATGTGCTATTCGCGCTGTGGGGTGCGCTACTGAAAGGAGAGGTCAGTGATTGAATTCGACGGCGTTAACAAAGCCTTTGCCGGACAGCCTGCGGTGAAAAACCTTAATCTGCATCTGCGCGAGGGGGCATTTTCAGTGTTGATCGGCACCTCCGGCTCGGGGAAATCGACCACGCTGAAGATGATTAATCGTCTGGTGGAGCACGATAGCGGCGCTATCCGTTTCGCCGGGCAGGATATTCGCCAACAACCGGTTCTCGAACTGCGCCGTAGAATGGGTTACGCCATTCAGTCCATCGGTCTGTTTCCCCACTGGACAGTGGCGCAGAACATTGCCACCGTCCCGCAGTTGCAAAAGTGGTCGCGGCAGAAAACGCAGCGACGAGTTGATGAGCTGATGGCATTGTTGGGGCTGGAGCCACAACTGCGCGAACGCTATCCGCACCAGTTGTCCGGCGGTCAGCAGCAGCGTGTCGGCGTGGCCCGCGCGCTGGCGGCTAATCCGCAAGTGTTGCTAATGGATGAACCCTTTGGCGCGCTTGACCCGGTCACCCGTGAAGCCTTACAGCAGGAGATGATTCGCATTCATCGCCTGCTGGGACGGACGATTGTGCTGGTAACCCACGATATCGATGAGGCCCTGCGGTTGGCGGATCATCTGGTGCTGATGGATGGCGGCGAAGTCGTGCAGCAGGGCGAACCGCTGCAGATGCTTCTGCAACCGAAGAATTCGTTTGTGCGAACCTTCTTTGGTCGTAGCGAGCTGGGGGTGCGTCTGCTGTCGCTGCGTCGGGTGGGCGACTACCTGCGCCGCGACGAGCGTCTGAAGGGAGACGCCTTAAGCGTGGTGATGACTCTGCGCGAGGCGCTGTCGCAGTTCGTCGCCCGCCGTTGTGAGGCGCTACCAGTAGTCGATGAACAGGGACAAGCCTGTGGGACGCTGCATTTTGCCGACCTGCTACGCGAGGAGGTCCGGCGTGAAAGTTCTGCATGATCCGCTGCTGTGGCTTATGGCCATGTTTGTCGTCTTGTTGCTGGTATTGCCCTACAGCGCGCCGCTGTTCAGCACGCTGTTTCCTCAATTGCCGCGCCCGGTTTACCAGCAGGAGAGCTTTGTCTCGCTGACGCTGGCGCACTTTTGGCTGGTGGCGCTCTCCAGCCTGGCCGCCACGGTAGCGGGCGTCGGGGGCGGGATTGCGGTGACGCGCCCGGCAGGCCAGGAGTTTCGACCGCTGGTGGAAACCATCGCTGCGATGGGACAGACATTTCCACCGGTGGCTGTGCTGGCGATTGCGGTTCCGGTGATGGGATTTGGCTGGCAGCCTGCGCTGATTGCTTTGGCGTTGTATGGCATATTGCCGGTTTTGCAGGGTACGCTGGCCGGGTTGGGCGCGGTGCCGTCAGGGGTATTAACTATCGCTCAGGGGATGGGGATGAGCGGCTGGCAGAGGCTGATAAAAGTGGAGCTGCCGCTGGCGGCGCCAGTGATGCTGGCCGGTATTCGTACATCAACCATCGTGAATATTGGCACGGCGACCATCGCTTCAACGGTAGGCGCTGACACGCTCGGTACGCCGATTGTTATCGGTTTGAGCGGGTTTAATACCGCTTATGTCATCCAGGGGGCGCTGCTGGTGGCGCTGGCGGCGATTATCATCGACCGTGGCTTTGAGCGGCTGAATCGGCGAATCAGCCGACACCGCCGCGAACAATAAACGAGTAACCGGCCAGCATAACGCCGCCAATCCCGCCGATGGCCATAACTAAGAACAGAGTGATGACCGCAATTTTCGCTGGCTTCATATTAGGCTCCTGATGTTAACGCAGGGATTATACGGTGAAGCGCAGGTGTTAATAAAACATTAATTGCTTTTTAGCGCCTATCCCACCAGGCGTTATTGGCGCAGCCAGTTTGAATACGGCCAGCGGGGAAGAACCGGAGCGTACACGTAGTACGTGAGGATTCTGAGCACTGCCCGGGTTCAAAATGACAAGCAAAATAGCCCTAATGGGATAGGCTCTTAGCTACGGTCATCTTCCCGGCGGAACTGCGTCGGGCAACGCGTACGTACGATCTGCGGGAGAGGTTGCCGCCGCATTATTCAGCCAGATAACCTGACGCTGTTGCTCCCAGAGACGCATTTGATTGACCTGAGCGCTACAGGGGGCGTCGCCGCACCAGATCATTAATGTGCTGTCGGGAAAAAGCTCCGGGCGAATCTGGGTCAGCGAATGGGCAAGGATATCCACCCGCCAGCCTTGCTCGCAGGCTATCCACCCCTCCAGCCACAGCCGGGTAATATCATTCACATTCCAGCCGATCACCAGCGCATGGCTGCCTGTGTGTTTTGCGGCGCCAGAAAGATGGCAGGCGACATGAGTAATCAGAATACCATCAAGAATACCCCGCAACGCCCGCAGCGCCGGCTGCGGGCTAAGCAGACGCTGGCGCAGCGGATTAATCAGATGCTTAACCAGCGTCTGCGCTGATTCACTGTGGTTGCGCTCTTTCAGCCACATGCGCAAACGATGATAGCTGCCATTTTGCAAATAGCCGAGCAGGATCTCTTGCTGGGTGCGCCAGCCATCGGCGATCTCCTGTTCGCTGTCCATCAACAGCGTTTTCACTTTCCCGACCTGAACGCCGGAATCGATCCAGCGCTTAATTTCGCGAATGCGGTCAATCTCATGATCGTTGAATAAGCGATGACCGCCATCGGTGCGCTGAGGTTTCAATAATCCATAGCGCCGCTGCCAGGCGCGTAACGTGACGGGATTGATGTCGCAAAGCTGCGCGACTTCGCCGATTGTATAAAGCGCCATTTTTTCCTCCCGCGCTGTTCTCCTGCATTAACTGTAGAAGCTGTTGGCTGAAAGCGACAATTTTGCTTATTTTTTGTCCAGAAAAGGACGGGGCTGGCAGCAAGAAATGTGATCGTTACCCTGAATTATCATTTTCTTGTATTGCTTCAAAGAAAGTTATTACCGGGCAGTGTATGTTACGCGCTTTCAGGCGAAGTGTGGTTTGCGGGTATGTACGAGTTTGATCTGGTGTTGCTGCTGCTTCAGCAGATGTGTGTGTTTTTGGTCATTGCCTGGCTGATGAGCAAAACGCGGCTGTTCATCCCTCTGATGCAGGTCACCGTTCGCCTGCCGCACAAATTACTCTGTTACGTCACCTTTTCCATTTTCTGCATCCTGGGCACCTACTTCGGTTTGCATATCGAAGACTCCATTGCCAATACGCGCGCGATTGGCGCAGTGATGGGGGGGCTGCTCGGTGGCCCGGTGGTCGGTGGACTGGTGGGGCTGACTGGCGGGCTGCATCGCTATTCGCTGGGGGGCATGACGGCGCTGAGCTGCATGGTCTCCACTATCGTCGAAGGCCTGCTCGGCGGGCTGGTGCACAGTATTCTGGTGAAGCGCGGACGGCCAGATAAAGTCTTCAGCCCGCTTACTGCCGGCGCGATTACCTTCTTTGCCGAATCGGTGCAAATGCTGATTATTCTGCTTATCGCCCGTCCCTTCGCCGACGCTCTGCATCTGGTGCAGAGCATTGCCGCGCCGATGATGGTCACCAATACCGTCGGGGCGGCGCTGTTTATGCGCATTCTGCTCGATAAGCGGGCGATGTTTGAAAAATACACCTCGGCATTCTCGGCCACGGCGCTAAAAGTTGCCGCTTCGACGGAAGGTATCCTGCGTCAGGGGTTTAACGAAGAAAACAGTATGAAAGTCGCGCAGGTACTGATCCAGGAACTGGATATTGGCGCGGTGGCAATAACCGATCGTGACAAGCTGCTGGCATTTACCGGGATCGGCGACGATCACCATCTGCCCGGTAAGCCGATTTCCTCCTCGTATACCCAAAAGGCGATTGATACCGGCGAAGTGGTCTATGCTGACGGTAATGAAGTGCCTTACCGCTGCTCGATTCATCCCGGCTGCAAACTGGGTTCCACGCTGGTTATTCCACTGCGCGGCGAGAATCAGCGGGTGATTGGCACCATTAAGCTCTATGAAGCGAAAAATCGTCTGTTTAGTTCTATTAACCGGACGATGGGGGAGGGCATCGCGCAGTTGCTGTCGGCGCAGATCCTGGCCGGACAGTATGAGCGGCAGAAAGCGTTGCTGACGCAGTCGGAAATTAAGCTGCTGCACGCCCAGGTGAACCCACACTTCCTGTTCAACGCGTTGAATACGCTAAAAGCAGTGATTCGTCGTGACAGCGACCAGGCCGGACAACTGGTGCAGTATCTGTCGACCTTCTTCCGCAAAAACCTGAAACGGCCTGCGGAAATCGTCACCCTGGCGGATGAAATTGAACATGTGAACGCCTATTTACAGATCGAAAAAGCGCGTTTCCAGGCCAATTTACATATTCAGATGCTGGTACCCGACGCGCTGGCGCAGCATCAGTTGCCGGCGTTTACGCTGCAGCCGATTGTCGAAAACGCCATTAAGCACGGGACGTCGCAGCATCTCGGCGTCGGGGAAATTACCATTCGCGCCAGTCAGCATGAGCGCTGGCTGCAGCTGGATATTGAAGATAACGCCGGGTTGTATCAGGACAAACCTGGCGCTAGCGGGCTGGGCATGAACCTGGTCGACCGGCGGCTGCGGGCGCGCTTCGGAGTCGATTGCGGGATCTCCGTTACCTGTGAGCCGGAGTGTTTTACCCGCGTCACGCTGCGGCTGCCTCTGGAGGAGAACGCATGTTAAAAGTATTGATTGTCGACGATGAACCGCTGGCGCGTGAAAATTTGCGTATTCTACTGGAGGCACAGCCGGATATTGAGATTGTCGGCGAGTGTGGCAATGCCGTCGAGGCGATTGGGGCAGTGCATAAACTGCGTCCGGACGTTCTGTTTCTGGATATTCAGATGCCGCGAATCAGTGGGCTGGAGATGGTCGGGATGCTCGACCCTGAGCATCGGCCCTATATCGTGTTTCTCACCGCTTTTGATGAGTATGCGGTTAAAGCATTCGAAGAGCATGCGTTTGATTATTTGCTTAAACCGATTGAGTCCGGGAGGCTGGAAAAAACGCTGGCTCGCCTGCGCCAGGAGCGCAGCCTGCAGGATATGACCGTTCTCGACGATACCCAGCAGGCGCTAAAATATATTCCCTGCACCGGCCACAGTCGGATCTGGTTACTGCAGATGGAAGACGTGGCTTTTGTCAGCAGTCGGATGAGCGGTATTTACGTGACTGACAGCGAAGGGAAGGAAGGATTTACCGAACTGACCCTGCGCACGCTGGAGAACCGTACACCACTCTTGCGTTGCCATCGCCAGTATCTGGTCAATATGGCCCATCTTAAGGAGATCCGCCTTGAAGAGAACGGTCAGGCGGAGCTGCTGATGCGTGCCGGGCATACAGTACCGGTCAGTCGCCGCTATCTGAAAAGCCTGAAAGAGGCGATCGGGCTGTAAAACGGTGGAATCGTGATAGACTTAGCGCCAGAATTTTTCATCATGAAGGCATTATGATCAGTAACGATATCTTACGTAGCCTGCGCTACACCCTGAAAAGCAATAATAGCGGCCTGGTGCGCATTTTTGCGCTGGCGGATACGCCGGTCAGCGCGGAGCAACTGGTACCCTGGCTGAAAAAAGAAGACGAAGAGGGGTTTGCGCGCTGCCCGGATATCGTGTTGTCGGGTTTTCTTAACGGCCTGATTTACGACAAACGCGGTAAAGATGACGCCGCGCCGCCGCTGGCGCTCGATCGCCGGGTGAATAATAATATCGTGCTGAAAAAACTGCGCATCGCCTTCTCTCTGAAGACAGATGACATTCTCGCTATTCTTACCCAACAGAAATTTCGTGTCGCCATGCCGGAAATTACCGCGATGATGCGCGCCCCAGAGCATAAAAACTTTCGTGAGTGCGGCGATCAGTTCCTGCGTTATTTTCTGCGCGGGTTGAGCGAGCGCGAGCACGCGAAGCCGTAACCGGCATCTGGCCCCAGGCCAGAAAGAGGACGTTAAACGGTGGGTTGTGGAGAAAGTGGCGCATATTTGCTTTTCCCATTTGATTCAGTGTGCTGTTCCGTTCACCGTCAGTACGAGGATATATGCCATCCCCGCAGTCTGTGAACGGCATGGGGGCGTTTCGCTCGCCCCCATGACCCCCGGCATTGCGCTGAAAACCTGCCGCTGCGCGGTCCGCTCCACTCCGGCTTCATCTGGCGGACCGGGCGGGACTCGTGATTACTCGTCCCATCCCTGGGACTCGCCCTTTCAGGGCCAGCGCAAGCGCTGTTCAAAATTGCTCCCGGCAATTTTGTCCTGTCTCGACCCGCCCTCTGGCCGCCGTCCTGGCGGCCAGTCCTGGATGCGCGCCTGCGTTCCCGCCAGGTTTCCTTGATGCGCCCACCCCCACCTGCGGTGAGCCAACAATCAATCTGTTACTCTCCCGGCGCTGTAGCTCATAAAAAACCAACGATACCGTCAGTCCTGTCACCCCATCAGGCCGTTCGCTAAAACCACCCGAAAAAGAAAGTGAGGTATTTTAGAATAGATAAATAAAAAACGCTGCCGGAGCAGCGCTTTATGCAGTATTACTTAACCTGCTGACCTGGCTGTGCGCCGCTGTCCGGGCTCAAGAGGAAAATATCTTTTCCGCCAGGCCCGGCGGCCATCACCATACCCTCCGACATACCGAAGCGCATTTTACGCGGCGCCAGGTTGGCGACCATCACCGTCAGACGGCCAATCAGAACCTGCGGGTCCGGGTAGGCGGAGCGGATACCGGAGAAGACGTTACGCTTCTCGCCGCCGAGATCCAGCGTCAGGCGCAGCAGCTTGTCGGAACCGTCTACAAACTCAGCGTTTTCAATCAGCGCGATACGCATATCCACTTTGGCGAAATCGTCAAAACTGATGGTTTCCTGAATCGGATCTTCCGCCAGCGGGCCGCTTACCGGCGCTGACAGCGCTTTCACTTCCTCTTTCGACGCGTCAACCAGCGCCTCAACCTGCTTCATCTCAATGCGGTTATACAGCGCCTTGAAAGTATTGATCTTATGGCCGAGCAGCGGCTGCTGGATAGCATCCCAGCTTAGTTCGCTATTGAGGAACGCTTCGGCGCGCGTCGCCAGCTGCGGGAGAACCGGCTTCAGCCAGGTCATCAGCACGCGGAACATGTTCAGGCCCATGGTGCAGATGGCCTGCAGGTCGGCATCGCGGCCTTCCTGTTTGGCGACAACCCACGGGGCCTGCTCATCAACGTAGCGGTTCGCGACGTCGGCCAGCGCCATGATCTCGCGGATGGCTTTACCGAACTCACGGCTCTCCCAGGCTTCGCCAATGGTGGCCGCCGCGTCGGTGAAGGTCTTGTACAACGCCGGATCGGCCAGCTCAGCGGACAGCACGCCGTCGAAACGTTTATTGATAAAACCGGCGTTACGCGATGCCAGGTTAACCACTTTATTGACGATGTCGGCGTTCACACGCTGGACGAAATCTTCCAGATTCAGGTCGATGTCATCAATACGCGAGGAGAGCTTGGCGGTGTAGTAGTAGCGCAGGCTATCGGCGTCAAAATGGTTCAGCCAGGTACTGGCCTTAATAAAGGTACCGCGTGACTTGGACATCTTCGCGCCGTTGACCGTCACGTAGCCGTGCACGAACAGGTTGGTCGGCTTGCGGAAATTGCTGCCTTCCAGCATGGCTGGCCAGAACAGGCTGTGGAAGTAGACGATATCTTTGCCGATAAAGTGATACAGCTCGGTGCTGGAGTCTTTTTTCCAGTATTCATCGAAGCGGGTGGTATCGCCGCGCTTATCGCACAGGTTCTTGAAGGAACCCATATAGCCAATCGGCGCGTCCAGCCAGACGTAGAAATATTTGCCCGGCGCGTTGGGGATTTCGAAGCCGAAGTACGGCGCGTCGCGGGAGATATCCCACTGCTGCAGGCCGGATTCGAACCACTCCTGCATTTTATTCGCCACCTGCTCCTGCAGCGCGCCGCTGCGGGTCCACGCCTGCAGCATGTCGCTGAATGATGGCAGATCGAAGAAAAAGTGCTCGGAGTCGCGCATCACCGGCGTGGCGCCGGAAACCACCGATTTCGGCTCGATAAGCTCGGTCGGGCTGTAGGTCGCGCCGCACACCTCGCAGTTGTCGCCGTACTGATCCGGAGATTTACATTTCGGGCAGGTGCCTTTGACGAAACGGTCCGGCAGGAACATGCCTTTTTCCGGATCGTAGAGCTGAGAGATGGTGCGATTCTTGATGAAACCATTCTCTTTCAGGCGCGTGTAGATAAGCTCCGACAGCTCGCGGTTTTCCTCGCTGTGCGTGGAGTGATAGTTATCGTAGCTGATGTCGAAGCCAGCAAAGTCGGTCTGATGCTCCTGACTCATTTCGCCAATCATCTGCTCCGGCGTGATGCCGAGCTGTTGCGCTTTCAGCATGATCGGCGTGCCGTGAGCGTCGTCGGCGCAGATGAAGTTGACTTCGTGGCCGCGCATTCGCTGGTAACGGACCCAGACATCAGCCTGGATGTGCTCCAGCATGTGGCCGAGGTGGATTGAGCCGTTTGCGTACGGCAGCGCGCACGTTACCAGAATTTTCTTCGCGACTTGAGTCATAGTGGGGATTACATCTTCTATTGTAAAAAGGGGGTTTGATGTTACCGCAAAGGCAATAATTTGGTAAGCCCAAAGCTTATTGTGGGGGAATTATTCCCTTTGGGGTAAACTTAAGCGGCAAGATTCAACTCACAATAACAAAAGGAGTCGGGATGAGTTCGCAAATCCTGGGCAAATCCCCCGAACGTCTACGCGCGATGGTCGCCGGGACCCTGGCCAATTTCCAGCACCCAACCCTGAAACATAACCTCACCACCTTGAAGGCGCTGCATCACGTCGCCTGGCTGGATGAAACCGTACATATCGAAATTCAGATGCCGTTTGTCTGGCATAGCGCATTTGAAACGTTAAAAGAGCAGTGCAGCGCGGAGCTACTGCGTATTACCGGGGCGAAAGCCATCGACTGGAAGCTGACGCACAGTATCGCGACCCTTCAGCGGGTGAAAAACCAGCCCGGTATCAACGGTGTGAAAAATATCATCGCCATCAGTTCGGGCAAAGGTGGGGTGGGCAAATCGTCCACGGCGGTCAACCTGGCGCTGGCGCTGGCGGCGGAAGGGGCGAAAGTCGGACTGCTGGATGCCGATATTTACGGCCCCTCGATCCCGACCATGCTTGGCGCGGAAGACCAGCGTCCGACCTCGCCGGACGGCACCCATATGGCGCCGATTATGAAATTTGGTCTCGCCACCAACTCCATCGGTTATCTGGTGACCGACGACAACGCCATGGTGTGGCGCGGCCCGATGGCCAGTAAAGCACTGATGCAGATGTTGCAGGAAACATTATGGCCGGATCTTGATTATCTGGTGCTGGATATGCCGCCAGGCACCGGCGACATTCAGCTGACGCTGGCGCAGAACATTCCGGTAACCGGCGCGGTCGTGGTCACCACGCCGCAGGATATCGCGCTGATTGACGCCAAAAAAGGCATCGTGATGTTTGAAAAAGTCGACGTGCCGGTGCTGGGTATCGTGGAAAACATGAGCATGCATATTTGCAGCAACTGCGGCCACCACGAACCTATCTTCGGTACCGGCGGCGCGCAAAAGCTGGCGGAAAAATACCACACTCAGCTGCTGGGCCAGTTGCCGCTGCATATCACTCTGCGTGAAGATCTCGACAAAGGCACGCCGACGGTGGTGGCGCGTCCGGAAAGCGAGTTTACCGAAATTTATCGCCAACTGGCAGACTGCGTCGCGGCGCAGTTGTACTGGCAAGGGGAAGTGATCCCCGGCGAGATCGCCTTCCGCGCGGTGTAATTCTCTTATCATGCTGAACCGTGCGGTGTTTTGCAGCGCACGGTTTTTTTATACGCATCGCAAGAAAGTTATGCCGATCGGCCAGGTCAGTACCGGGATGTTAATGTTATTGCAGGGCGCGGATAATAATGACGCTTATCGTTGCTATAGCGTGATGTTTTTATCCGCTGAAAAAAGCCGCAGCACGCCAGCGGCAGAGATGGCGCGCTGGCGAGTGGATGTTAACGATGGTAGAAAATCTCGCCATCATAGATTTTGAGGATTTTTCCCCCGGTATCGGTAATCAGTACGTAGCTCCCGCCCATATAAGTCCAGTGAGTACCGGCATCAGGCGCCGGAAGATTGCGCAACTGCCACTGCTTTATATTATATTCTGGCGTGAGGTACAGCGGCGGTACGGTATCGCCGATGCGGAATTGTTTGAAGTCTGCGGTAACGCCATCCAGCGCATATTTCTGTATCGCGCTGTCGGTAGCAGCCCATGCTCCACTCGTGCAGGCCAAGAGTACGCCCAGAAGCATCATTTTTGTTTTACGCATAATATCCTCATTATTATCCTGGACACAAAATCGCAGCCCCGTATCATTCCCGATGCATGAAGCAAATGGCAAGTGTTTGAGTGCTTAAAAGTGTAAGTAAACGGTGATGCACTGACGATTTTTGGGCGAATTGCGCCTGTTTTGAGAATAATCCAGGTTTGGGGGTTCCTATGTTCAGGCTGGAAGATCTGGCATTGTTTGTCCGCGCAGCGGCATTGAACAGTTTCAGCGATGCGGCGCGGGAAGCGGGGCTGCAGCCCGCGCAGGTCAGCGCGGCGATCAAGCGTCTGGAAACGATGCTGAATATTCGTCTCTTTGCCCGTTCAACACGGAGTTTACGCCTGACGCCGGAAGGGGCGATCTGGCTACCCTACGCGACGCAAATGCTCGATACTTTGCATGCTGGTTTGCAAAAAATTCACCCTCAGGATGATGAGGTTCACGGCACGTTACAAATTGCCGTACCGTCGGATCTTGGGCGTAATCTGCTTCTGCGTGTGTTTCGTGCTTTTCGCCAGCGCCATCCTGCGCTGCATTTACGGATTCTGTTTTCTGACCATCTGACCGATGTGTTTAAAGATCCGGTAGATGTTGCGTTTCGCTACGGTGATAATGGCAGCGCCTCGTTTATTTCTTTGCCGGTTGCGCCGGAAAACCGCCGGGTGCTGGTGGCCTCACCGGGCTGGATTGCCGAACATGGCGAACCGCAGACGCTGGCGGATCTGGCGCGACACAATGCGCTGACTTACGTGCTGCGAGGCAGAGCGTTCGACCGCTGGCCGCTCAGTCTGGATGGTCAGGTACACCACGTTCAGGTTTCCGGCACTATTGTGAGTGATGATGCGGAGGTGATTCGTCGCCTGGCCATTGCCGGGGAGGGCATAGCGTTTAAATCTCAACTGGACGTCGGCGATGATATCCGTGAAGGGCGGCTGCAGGTTCTGCTGCCGCACTATCAGGGAGATCGGGTGCCGCTGAATATGATTTGTCCACACCGCAAGCAGCTCTCTGCCGCGGTGCGCTTGTTGTATCAGGAGGTGAAAGCATACTGTGAAGCCATCAATTCCCCGATAGCGCTGCGCTGACAGGGCGACGTGGTTCATGCCGCGCGCGTTCGGGCCAGGGCAACGCCTCGCTTGCGGGATAAGTTAATGTTTCACCAGCGTTGCAAAGTAGTACACCAGGGGAACAGAGAGGATCCACAGGCCAATCGGGATTTCCCGCCATTTTCCGGCAATGGTCTTAATCACCACGTAAAACAGCAGCCCACCGGCAATCCCGGTCCCGAAGCTATTGGCAATCAGGGTGATCATCACCATCATCAGCACCGGCAGCCCGTCGGTGAAATTCGCCAGATCCACTTTGCGCAGACCGCTGAACATATTCAAACCGATCAGAATCAGCGCAGGGGCGGTAGCCTCTTTTGGGATCATGAGCGCGACAGGCGTAAACAGCAGCATCAGCAGGAACATCACCGCCGCCGACAGCGCGGTTAACCCGGTTTTGCCGCCAGCTTCCGCGGCCGCCGAAGACTCAATCAGCGCGGTAGCCGCCGGAATACCGAGCCAGGGGCCAATGGCGGCGGCGATCGAGTCGACCATAAACGGGCGATTAATATGCGGCATATTGCCTTCTTCATCCAGCAACCCTGCTTCGCCGCCCACCGCCAGGGTGGTGCCCATCGTGGAAAAGAATTCCGAAGCGAAAAAGACGAACAGGAACGGCAGAAAGGCGATATTTAGCGCGCCGATCATGTCGATTTGCCCAAGCACTGGCGTCAGCGAGTGGGGCAGATCAATAAAGCTCTGCGGTAGTCTGGTCACGCCCATTGGAATACCGATGAGGGTGGCGAAGAGGATTGCCCACAAAATCGAACCGGGGATTTTTCTTGCCTGCAGGGCAATTGCCAGAAACAGTCCGCAAAGCGCCACCAGCGCTCCCGGAGAGAGAAAATCGCCAAGCATCAGGGCATGGGTTTTGGCGTTGGCCAGCACCAGCCCGGCGTTGCGAAACCCCAGCACGGCGACGAACAGCCCGATGGAGGCCGTCAGACCGAGCTTAATGGACTGCGGCACCGAACGGGTGACCACTTCGCGCAGGCCGAATTTGGTTAGCAGGAAAAACAGAATCCCTGACCAGCAGGCGATACCGAGACCGACCTGCCAGCCAATTCCCTCGCTGCCCGCGAGCGTCACGCCGACCAGTACCGAGCCGCCGATCCCCGGCCCGACGATAAACGGCAGGTTGGCGTAAAACGCCATCAGTAGCGTGCCGCCGATAAATACCAGAATCGTACCGGTGGTCGCCGCGCCTTTATCCATTCCGCCCACCGCCAGCAGACCGGGGATAACCACCAGCAGATAGGCGGCGGCGAGAAAACCGGTAATACCGGCGAGGCACTCGGTGCGCAGCGTGCTGCCGCGGGAATACAAAGCAAAACGGCGCTCCAGCCAGCTTGCTTGCGTAGAGGTATGAAGGGTATTGTCGGCCATGCTCAGGCTCCCTGAAGATTATTGTTGTGATGCGTGTGTTCCGGGATTTCCCGGCAGTCTATCAGCGGTTCGACTATCTGGCGGGTGCTGCCGTCGGTCAAACCTAAATCAGTCAAATGCGGACCGGCATTACAGGCGAGGCAGGTGCCTTCAATTGCCTTAAACACGCGGTACGGTGGTTCCCAGTCCGCAATCTCGGCGCTCAGATCGCGAAGCTGGCGGAACTGCCGGGCCAGTTCCGGAGCCGGTAAGTCGGAGAGCATTCCGGCAATCGGCATCGCCACGTGAGCGAGAATGTTGCCCCGCTGCGACAGCGCCATGCCGCCGCCGGATGCGATCAGTCGGTTTGCCGCCAGCGCCATATCGTCGGCATCGCGGCCCAGTACCACCAGGTTATGCGAGTCGTGTGAGTAGCTGGTGGCGATAGCGCCGCGCAGCTCCCCCCAGCCCTCTAACAGGGCGATTTGCGGCGTCGCCCGGTGGCGACCGTGGCGATGCTTAACCCAAATCAGGCTAAAGCCGTCCGGGAGTTGCACTTTGCCATCGCGAACCTGTACCTCAACTTCACCCCACTGGGTAAAACGCGCGCCGCGAATATGCCGCAGGCGGGCGACGCCGTGGCGAATATCGCCGATGCGGAGGACAAAATCCTCAGGGCTTAGCGGCGCAATCTGCAGCGTGTCGCGCGGCGGCGTTACGCCGCTCGCCGCCGGAACTGGCTGGAGCAGGGCGCCGTTTTGCGCAATCAGCTTACCGGCGACGTAGACTTGCCGCGCGTTAAGCTTTTCTAATGAATCGAAAGCGACCAGATCGGCGCGACGCCCGGCGGCAATTAGCCCCAGATCGTGACGCTGCAGACGGATCGCCGCGTTGAGGGTCGCGAAGCGCAAGACGTCGGTTACCGGCAGGCCCTGTTCAATCAGTAGATTGAGCAGGGCAATGATCCCGCCTTTTTCCAGTAGCATATCCGGCGGGACATCATCGGTGCAGACGGTGATTTGCGAGGAGAGATGCGGCAGCGTTTTCAATGCTTTAACGATCTCCGGCAGCAGGTAAGGGTGCGAACCGCGAATTTCGATAGTCAGCCCGGCGCGCAGTTTTTCCAGTGCATCTTCCGCTGAGGTCAGTTCGTGATCGGACGTGACGCCGGCGGCAAGATAGGCCTGGAGATCCGCGCCGCTCAAACCGCGGGCGTGGCCTTCAATCAGCTTTCCGCTGTCCAGACCGGCCTGAACGATCTCCTGCATCCGTTCGCTGCCGTGCAGTACGCCATGCATATCCATCACTTCCGCGACGCCGCGTACTTCCGGCCACGCCAGCATGGTTTGCATCTCCGCACCAGCAAAATCGGCGCCAGACATCTCCAGCCCCGGCGTTGACGGCACGCTGGAGGGCGCGGCCACCATTACCTGCAAGGGGAGATGGCGACTGGCGGCGACGGCATAGCGCACACCGTCCACGCCCAGTACGTTGGCCAGTTCATGGGGATCCCAGAACACCGCCGTGGTGCCCTGGGCCAGGACGATTTCAGCATAACGTTCCGGCGGCAGGTGAGAGCTTTCAAGGTGGACATGAGTATCCATCAGCCCTGGCGACAAAAAACATCCCGCCAGGGAGCGATGTTCGCGGGCATCGGAACGGCTGCCGCGTGGATGTACGCTGGCGATGGTTTCACCGACGATGCCAACATCGGCCTCGCGGATTTCGCCGGTCGCCATATCGACAATCTGCGCGTCGGTCAATAAGAGATCGAACGGGGATTCGCCGCGAGCGGCCTGAACGGCGCGACGGCGGATTTCAGCACTGCTGGACATAACATCTCCGGCACAAGGATAATGCGGATACTCTAGGGGCAGTGCAAACGTTTGCCCAGATGAATAAATTTATCGCCCGATAACTTCGGGTTATTCTGCAGAATAATCGTTAGTGAAGACGAAGAATCCTATGACCGAACCCTGGCAGCGTCTGCCTGCGCTCTCCCTTAAGCAGATCCAGTATTTTGTGACCCTGGCTGAGCTACGCCATTTCACCGATACCGCTAATCGCCTGGCGATCAGCCAACCGGCGCTAAGCAGCGCGCTGCGGCAAATTGAGACGGTACTGGGCGGGAAGCTGGTCAATCGCACGGCTTCTGCGGTTACTTTGACCGATCTGGGGGCGGCGATTTTGCCGCATGCCCGGCGGGTATTGAGCGTGGCGCAACTGGCGTTTCAGGATATGCGGCAGATTGTCGAAGCGGGTGGCGACGGTACGGTACGTATTGGCCTGGTGCCCTCGGTTAGCTCGCTGCTGTTTCCGTTGTTGCCTCAGACGCTGGCGCAGGCTTTTCCGCGCCTTAGGGTGGAGTTTCACGATCAGACTAACGATGCTCTGTTTTGCGAGCTTTTGTCGGGGATGATAGATTTTGCCGTAGGCGCCATTGATCGTTCGTTGCCGCCTGAACTGCAGGTTTATCCTTTGCGTGAAGATCCGTTCGTTGCGGTACTGCATCGTGACGATCCGCTGGCCGGGCAGCCGCATTTACCGTGGAAGCTGCTGGCGGGGCGCGATATTGCGGTATTCTCAAAAGGTAATATTCAGCGTCTGGTCGGGGCGCTGGCGGAGAGCCATCGGCTGACGTTAAATACCCGTTATCAGGTGGACTATATTGAAACGCTATATGGTCTGGTGCGCTCCCGGCTGGCGGTGGCGATTTTGCCTGAGCTCTATACCACCCACCTTCAGGACCCTGCGTTGAAGATTGCTCAGCTTCAGCAGCCAGCGCTGACGCGGACCGTGGCGCTTATGCGCGGGCCACAGCCCCTGCCGCCGTTAATTGAAGCGTGTTTTTGTTTACTGCAGAGTTCGCTGCGGGAAGTGGATTTGTAGAGGCATAGCTATCGTCGCTTGTTTTGGTGAAATACGAGAGAGGCAATGGAATACAGTATCGTGTCTTTTAAAATCAAAGCGTTATAGCTCTTTAATAAAATCACGTTGTTGCAAAAATGTCGGTAGAATGTTTTGTGTCGATAAATTTATTATAAAACAATAAGATATATTTAGTATGTTCCCCGCGCAAGCGGGGATAAACCGTTGTTGCAGCTCCCGCCCTGATGCCCGATACGATGTTCCCCGCGCAAGCGGGGATAAACCGCCGCAGCAGACCATCGGCAGCGGCGTTAACGTATGTTCCCCGCGCAAGCGGGGATAAACCGCACGCTGGCATCAAACAGGTGGTTTACAGCCCATGTTCCCCGCGCAAGCGGGGATAAACCGTTTGCATTGCCCCCACAATATTGCCCCGGTTTATGTTCCCCGCGCAAGCGGGGATAAACCGTTGGTTGGTTTATTCGGTTGACGGGGGAGGGTATGTTCCCCGCGCAAGCGGGGATAAACCGTGGAGAGAAAACGCCAGCGGTGACAGCAATCGATGTTCCCCGCGCAAGCGGGGATAAACCGGCTGCGGTTATTGCTGCCCTTCGCAACCTGGCATGTTCCCCGCGCAAGCGGGGATAAACCGTGACGGCCGCTGCAGCAACGACCGGCAAAGGAATGTTCCCCGCGCAAGCGGGGATAAACCGATCCTTAAGTCCCGTCAGATTGGGGCTACCTGATGTTCCCCGCGCAAGCGGGGATAAACCGACCGCAGCGAGCAGGGGCTGGTCAGAGCCTTTATGTTCCCCGCGCAAGCGGGGATAAACCGCGGGTGACGGCGTTCTGCGGCGCATCGAGCAAATGTTCCCCGCGCAAGCGGGGATAAACCGCGGCCTCGGTCTTTTTCTTCTGGTATTCCGCAATGTTCCCCGCGCAAGCGGGGATAAACCGCCGCTGCCGAGCCTGGCGACCTGTCGGAGTGGATGTTCCCCGCGCAAGCGGGGATAAACCGCGTGACGCATTCACCAGCCTGAGCCCGACCGAATGTTCCCCGCGCAAGCGGGGATAAACCGTTAAAGCCTTCCAGGCGACCCACAATACCTTCATGTTCCCCGCGCAAGCGGGGATAAACCGCGTTACAACGTACCCGGATTGCGGAACGGGATATGTTCCCCGCGCAAGCGGGGATAAACCGTGGATTTACTTTTCGTGGACGGACCAAAGAGAATGTTCCCCGCGCAAGCGGGGATAAACCGCGCAATGTGCTGACCGAGCTAATGAAGGCTCGTGGTCTGGCTACAGTCTTCCACACTGATCTGGATGCCCTGAACGCCGAACGGGTAAGGATTCAAACTGACGACCAGTAAGAGGCTGATGACAAACCTGTATCAAACATTGTGCTCGCGTTTCTACCGGATGGCGGCAAAAGCCTGACCTGTCTCATTGGCAACAGCGCTGCGCCGGTATGGTGGCCCGGACAGGCTCAGCGCCTCCGGGAAAGGATGCTAAGGCAGATGCTTGATCAGCACGTCGGTGGCCAGGTGATTAATGTATTCCATAGAGTGCGAGGAGAGCACGCCCAGCAGCCGGTTATGATGCCCGGCGATAATCAAATCGATATTTCGCTGGCGCACGCACTCTTCAACATCGGCAAAACGACGAGTGGTGACCAACGAGAGCGTCTGCACAGGGATAGAGACCGTCGCCGCCAGTTCGCTCAGCAAGGCTTTAGCCTGAATGACCTCCTGAGAAACGTCATCATCCAGCAGACTATCGGAGACATAATTCAGCGCCCGGTAGTCGGTACTGATATGAGCGATGGTAATACGTAGAGCATTCTCTTCCGCCATTTTGGCGGCGTGCTGGAGCAACGGAACACCATCAAGGCTGTTGTTGATCAGCACCAGAGCATGGTGATAAACGGGCATAGCGACACCTCAAAGTAAGGTTGCACTTTTTATCATAGTGTATCCGTCGTGAGGGGAAAGCAAATCCAACAATGTGCTGTACCGCTAAATATTCTTACATTATTTCTCTTATCAGCAGTCGCTTGCGTTGTGTAGAGACATACCGTAACCTGCCTGCTGAGAACGTTTTATCTCTCAATGACTCGGGGTGCCCTTCCTTGTGAAGGCTGAGAAATACCCGTACCACCTGATCTGGATAATGCCAGCGTAGGGAAGTCAGAGACCGCAGGGTCGTCGCTTCTTCATCGCCTGGCGGGAGCAAACGATGCCTGACCTGCTAAACCCCGCGCAAATTGCCCGTCTGCGGCACCTTTTACGCAGCCATTCCCCCCTTATTCACTGCATGACGAATGACGTGGTGCAGACATTTACCGCCAACGTGCTTTTAGCGACAGGTGCTTCGCCCGCGATGGTTATCGACCCGGACGAAGCCAGCCAGTTTTCTGCGATTGCCGATGCGCTGCTGATTAATGTCGGCACCCTGACGGTAGAACGCGCCGCGGCGATGCGCGCGGCGGCGCACAGTGCGCGGCAGGCGGGAAAACCGTGGGTGCTGGATCCAGTAGCGGTTGGCGCACTAACGCTGCGCACTGAATTTTGTCGGCAACTGCTGGCGCTACAGCCTGCCGCGATACGCGGCAATGCTTCGGAAGTGTTGGCCCTTGCCGGAATGAGCGGCGGCGGGCGCGGCGTCGATACCACCGATAGCGCCGCTGCTGCGCTGCCCGCCGCCGAAGCGTTGGCTCGCCAGTTAAATACCGTGGTCGCGGTAACCGGCGAAGTCGATTACATCACCGATGGCCAGCGCACGCTGATGGTCTCCGGAGGCGATCCGCTGATGACCCGGGTGGTTGGTACCGGCTGCGCGCTGTCGGCAGTGGTTGCCGCCAGCACAGCGATGCCCGGCGACCGTCTGGAGAACGTCGCCGCGGCCTGCGGCCTGATGAAACTCGCCGGTGGAAAAGCGGCGCAGCAGGGTGGGCCTGGCAGCTTCACTCCCGCTTTTCTTGATGCGCTGTACGCGGAGGGCGGCCAATGAAACGAATCAATGCCTTAACGATCGCCGGCACCGACCCAAGCGGCGGCGCGGGGATCCAGGCGGATCTCAAAACCTTCTCAGCGTTGGGCGCTTATGGCTGCTCGGTCATTACCGCGCTGGTGGCGCAAAATACCCGCGGCGTGCAGTCGGTGTACCGCATTGAACCCGATTTTGTCGCCGCGCAGTTGGATTCGGTGTTTAGCGATGTACGAATCGACACCACCAAAATCGGTATGCTGGCGGAAGCCGATATTGTGGAAGCGGTGGCGGAGCGGCTGGCGCGTTATCAGATTAAAAATGTGGTGCTGGATACGGTGATGCTGGCGAAAAGCGGCGATCCGCTGCTCTCCGACAGCGCGGTGCAAACGCTGCGCCAGCGCCTGCTGCCGCAGGTGGCGCTGATCACCCCGAATCTGCCGGAAGCGGCGGCGCTGCTGGATGCGCCGCACGCGCGCAGTGAACAGGAGATGCTGGAGCAAGGGAGAGCCCTACTGGCATCAGGCTGCGGCGCGGTATTAATGAAGGGCGGCCATCTGGATGACGCCGAGAGCCCGGACTGGCTGTTTACCCGCGAAGGGGAGCAACGCTTTACCGCGCCAAGAGTACAGACCAAAAATACTCACGGCACGGGCTGTACATTATCGGCGGCGCTGGCGGCGCTACATCCTCGTTATGACTCCTGGCAACAGACCGTAACGGAAGCGAAAAGCTGGCTCTCTGCGGCGCTGGCGCAGGCGGATTCACTGGAAGTGGGGCACGGGATTGGCCCGGTCCACCATTTCCACGCCTGGTGGTAAACGCCATGACAACGTGCCAGTGGGTAAGGCTGAAAAATTGCGCGCCCGGCTGGAAAATCTGCTGAGTTGGTACCAGGCTTACTCTGCCCATACCCGGCAGACTTCAGGCTGCATATGCGTTGGTTGTGTGACTCGGTTCATTCATCTTTCGCCCGCTTTTGGCTGGTCAGGTGCGTTTCTGACGACGCTGTCGTTCACTGGCCGCCGTCCTGCAACGTGAATGCTCCAGGGTCTAAACAATTGGGCGGGGAAAATGCTTGCCGGTTTCGACCGGCACTTACGGGAGATAGCTATGACTGATATTACGCAGTTGCTTGGCAAAGATGCCGACACACTCTTACAGCACCGTTGTATGACTATTCCAGCCGACCAGCTCTATTTACCGGGCGCGGACTACGTTGACCGGGTGATGATTGATAATAATCGCCCGCCGGCGGTGCTGCGTAATATGCAAACGCTGTATAACACCGGGCGTCTGGCGGGAAGCGGATATCTGTCCATCCTGCCGGTGGACCAGGGCGTAGAACACTCTGCCGGCGCCTCCTTTGCCGCCAACCCGCTGTACTTTGATCCGAAAAATATCGTTGAACTGGCGATTGAAGCCGGGTGTAACTGCGTGGCTTCCACCTATGGCGTGCTGGCCTCGGTGTCCCGCCGCTATGCGCACCGTATCCCTTTCCTGGTCAAACTGAACCATAACGAAACGCTAAGCTATCCGACGGAGTATGACCAGACGCTGTACGCCAGCGTCGAGCAGGCGTTCAATATGGGGGCCGTGGCGGTAGGGGCGACGATTTATTTCGGTTCTGAACAGTCTCGTCGCCAGATTGAGGAGATTTCCGCGGCCTTTGAACGGGCGCATGAACTTGGGCTGGTCACCGTACTCTGGGCTTATCTGCGTAACCCGGCGTTTAAGAAAGATGGCGTCGACTATCACGTTTCCGCTGACTTAACCGGTCAGGCTAACCATCTGGCGGCGACGATCGGCGCGGATATTGTGAAGCAGAAAATGGCGGAAAATAACGGCGGCTATAAAGCGGTGAATTTCGGCTATACCGATGACCGGGTTTACAGCAAATTAACCACCGACAACCCGATTGACCTGGTGCGTTATCAACTGGCGAACTGCTATATGGGCCGTGCCGGGCTGATTAACTCCGGCGGTGCGGCGGGTGGCGAGACCGACCTCTCCGATGCGGTGCGTACGGCGGTAATCAATAAGCGCGCGGGCGGGATGGGACTGATTCTGGGCCGCAAAGCGTTTAAAAAGTCGATGGCCGACGGCGTGAAATTGATTAATGCCGTGCAGGATGTCTATCTCGACAGCAAAGTCACCATTGCTTAACGCGGCGTAGCCCTGACAGATACCGGTGTCGGCGTCCTCTTGCGACGCGGTGTTGACTGACGCTATGGGGCGCCGGGAGCTATGGCTGGGGCCGCTGCCTGTGAGCGGCCACTGTTCCTTTCCGGTTGTTGGCGTCAGCGCGTCAGCAGCCAGCGGGCGGTGTGTTCATCGGTTACCAGACCGTTGATCCAGCCGCCTTTCAGCGCTGCCAGAATAGCCAGACGCTTATACTCCCCGCACGCCACCGCGATACGCGGGCACTGGTTCTGGCGAATATCGTAGCTGGTGATCATTCTGTTGATTTCGCTGTCAACCACGCTGCCTTCGGCATCAATAAAGCGCCCCATGATCTCGCCGATTCCGCCGTGCGCCGTTAGCTCATCCATCTGCGCCTGATTGATAAAGCCGTCTTTAAATATCGGGCTTTGGCTACCCAATGGCCCAATCCCCACAAAGATGACGTCCGCCTGCCGTGCGACGGCAGAAACGCTGCGGAAAAGCCGGCTGGTACACCACATATCATGCTCTTCCTGGGTTTGTGCGTAGCGTGGCGCGGGCCACTGATAGTACTTCGCCTTAATTTTACTGGTCAGCAGTAGCGGGACGTCATCGTAGTAGTTGCACTGACCGTCGGCATCCATGGCGCTGATTAGCGCCACGCAGCGGGTATTCAGGCTATCGAAATCGATGCGTTGCAGCGCTTTCTTCAGGGTCAGGCCAGAACCAAGGCCTATGATTTTCTCTTTGTCGTCCTGCAGATAGCGCGCCATCAGTTGATAGCAGCCAAACGACACGCTATCCAGGGTACTTTCTTCACTAAAGGCGGGGACGATATTGCACTCGATAAGCTGGTATTTTTCCTGCAACAACTGCGCATAATCGAGGCAGTTCGCCACGGGATGATGCAAGCTAATCGATACGATCCCTTCTTCTTTTGCAGCGGCGATCAGCCGCTGTACTACCGGTCGCGAGGTGCCAAGCTGGCTGGCGATCTCGCTCTGATTCTGCCCGGCGATGTAGTACATCCATGCGGCGCGGACCTTTTGATCCAGCCGGATATCATCTTCTTTACTCATGGTTTCCTGCCCCTAAGTGTCTGGCCACGGCAATAAATTCTCCTGGCAATAACCGCATTCTCGCCGTGGCTGGCATAACTGGCAAGCTTTTGCTCAATTTTGGTCATTTGAAATTTTATTGGTCAATTGCTCTTTTGTGATCTATAGCTCTTAAATAGGTCAAATGATCAATTACAGTGACGCCATCAACTCAAGGAGAGCAGAACATGAACAATCAATTCACATGGCTTCACATTGGTCTGGGTTCTTTTCACCGCGCTCATCAGGCGTGGTATCTGCACCGGCTGATTGCTTCCGGAGATAAACGCTGGCATATCGCGGCGGGAAATATTCGCAACGACGCCGAGCAGGTTGTTCAGGCACTGACTGCGCAGGATGGACGCTACGTGCTGGAGACCGTCAGCCCGGAAGGGGAACGCGAATATGAAGAAATCACTTCCATTCAAAAACTGCTGCCGTGGCAGGCCGGACTGCAGCCGCTGATTAACGAGGGGGCGAACCCGCAGACGAAAGTTATCGCCTTTACCGTGACGGAAGGGGGTTACTACCTGAATACCGGTCACAAACTGGAAACCAGCAACGCTGATTTAATGGCCGATCTGCAAGGGGGGTGCCAGACGATTTACGGCACCATCGCGCGGATTCTGGAAAAACGCATGGCGGACAACGCCGGGCCGCTCACCCTGCTGAACTGCGATAACGTGCGTCACAACGGTGAACGTTTCCACGACGGTATGGTTGAGTTCCTGCAGTTAACCGGCAAACAGGCGGTGATTGACTGGATGGCTGCCAACACCACCTGCCCGAATACCATGGTGGATCGCATTACTCCGCGCCCGGCGGCTGACCTGCCCGCACGCATCAAAGCGCAAACCGGGATTGATGACAAGGCGCCGGTGATGGGCGAAACCTTTATTCAGTGGGTGGTGGAAAACAACTTCCGCGCTGAGCGCCCGAATCTGGACGCGGTTGGCGTGGAGATGGTGGCGTCGGTGATCCCTTATGAAGAGGCGAAAATCCGTATTCTTAACGCGTCACACAGCTGTATCGCCTGGGCGGGAACGTTAATCGGCCAGCAATATATTCATGAAAGCACCTTAACTGATTTTATCTATGCCATAGCTGACCGCTACGTCACGGAAGATGTCATTCCGTGCCTCGGTGATAACGGCATCGATCTGCCAGCCTATCGCGATGTAGTGCTCAAGCGCTTTACCAACCCGTATATTCAGGATACCAACCAGCGCGTTGCCGCCGATGGTTTCTCGAAAATTCCGGCGATGATCACGCCAACCTTACAGGAGTGCTACCGCCGGGGCGTTCGCCCGGAAGCGACCGCCATGCTACCCGCGCTGTTCTTTGTCTTTATGGAACAGTGGCATAAGGGAACGCTGCCGTATCAGTACCAGGATGGGATCCTCGACGAACAGGCGGTGCATGAAATGTTTGAAGCTCACGATCCGGTCGCGCTCTATGCCCGCGATAAAGCGCTGTTTGGCGAACTGGCCGGCAATAGCGATTTCCTGACGCTGATGCGCGAGAAGATCGCTTCCGTTTATATGCTGATTAACTAAGAGGTGGCTATGTATCTCGGTATCGATCTGGGCACATCGGAAGTCAAAGCGCTGGTCATTGATGAAAACAATGAGGTGATCGCCAGCCATAGCGCGCCATTGAGTATTCAACGGCCCCATCCGCACTGGTCAGAACAGTCGCCGCAAGCCTGGTGGGAGGCGACAGAGTACCTGATCACCACACTGCGGGAGAAATGCGCTCAGCACTGGCCGGCGATTAAGGCTATTGGCCTTTCCGGGCAGATGCACGGCGCGGTGCTGCTGGATGCCGATGGCGAGGTGATTCGCCCGGCAATTCTGTGGAACGACACCCGCTGCGCGCAGGAGTGTGCGGAACTGGAAGAGATAGCGCCGGAACTGCACCAGGTCGCGGGAAACCTGGCGATGCCGGGCTTTACCGCCCCGAAACTGCTGTGGGTACGTCGCCATGAGCCGCAAAATTTTAAACGTACTGCCACGGTTCTGCTGCCAAAAGATTATCTGCGCTACCGGATGACGGGGAAAAAAGTTTCCGATATGTCGGATGCTGCCGGCACGTTGTGGCTGGATGTGGCAAAACGCGACTGGTCTGATTCTCTGCTGAATAAATGCGGCCTGTCGCGTCGCCATATGCCGACGCTGGTGGAAGGTTGCGAGGTTTCCGCCACGCTTGATCCGCAGGTTGCCGGGCGCTGGGGGCTGAACGCTTCGGTCGTGGTGGCAGGAGGCGGCGGCGATAACGCGGTCAGCGCCATTGGCGTCGGGGCGGTCTCACCGGGGGATGCGTTTATTTCGCTTGGCACATCCGGGGTGCTGTTTGTGGTGACCGACGCTTACCGCCCGGCCCCGCAGTCGGCGGTTCATGCGTTTTGTCACGTGCTGCCGAATCTGTGGCATCAGATGAGCGTGATGCTCAGCGCCGCAAGCTGTCTGCAATGGTTCTGTCGCCTGACCAGTACGACAGAAATCGCGTTGCTGGAGGAGATTGCCGAGCTTAGCGAGGAACAGAAAGCCAGTGCGCCGTTCTTCTTACCTTATCTCTCCGGCGAACGCACGCCGCATAACGATCCCGAAGCGCGCGGCATGTTCTGGGGAATGAGCCACTCCAGCCAGCGCGCCCAGCTTGGCTACGCGGTGCTGGAGGGCGTGAGTTTCGGCATCAACGACGGTCTGCGGGTGCTGAAAGAGAGCGGTACGCAGATCGATCGCTGTTCGCTGGTTGGCGGTGGCGCCCGCAGTCCGTTCTGGGCGCAATTGCTGGCCGATATCCTCAATATACCGGTGGTGACCCACAAAGGCGGGGAGACCGGCGGCGCATTGGGCGCGGCGCGGCTGGCTTGTCTGGCAGCAGGCAAACCGCTCGCCAGCGTTTGCGAAAAACCGGAAGTCTGGCAGACCTGGTACGCAGACCCGGTTCGCCATCAAACCCTGATGCAGCGCTACGCACAGTTCAATGCGTTGTATGTCAACGACCTGAACTTTCGTCAGCATGCATTTTAATCACCTACCCTAAATAATCCGAATTGCAGCAAGGCGGCGCAGTGACTGGCGTGAGCAAGGAAGGCAACGCAACTGCGGTTTGAATTATGGCGGGCAGAACAGCCCTCCGGTGAATTCACCGGAGCGGTTTCCTGTATCCTGAAAACGAGGTCATTATGTCCGTAAATAATAAACAATGGCTCGGTTTACCCCTGAATCTGTTCTGGGGATATGTCGCCATTGCCGTGTTTATGACAGGCGACGGTTTCGAACTGGCATTTCTGTCGCACTATATCAAAGAGCTCGGCTTCACCCCGGCAGAGGCTTCATTTGCGTTTACACTGTACGGACTGGCCGCCGCGCTGTCGGCGTGGATTTCCGGCGTTGTGGCGGAAATCATTACCCCGCTTAAGACCATGATGATTGGCTTCGTAATGTGGTGCGTGTTCCATGTGCTGTTTCTGGTGTTCGGGCTCGGCCATGCGAATTATGCGTTGATCCTGGTCTTCTACGGCATCCGCGGCTTCGCGTATCCGCTGTTCCTCTACTCGTTTATCGTGGCCATTATCCATAATGTGAAAAGTGATAATGCCAGTTCGGCGATCGGCTGGTTCTGGGCGGTTTACTCCATCGGCATCGGCGTGTTCGGCAGCTATATTCCGAGCTTTACCATTCCGCATATCGGCGAGTTAGGGACGTTGTGGCTGGCGCTGGCCTTCTGCGTGACTGGCGGCGTCATCGCATTGGCCTCTCTGCGCCATATCCAGACGCCGCGCCATATGCAGAATCTGACCACCCGTGAGAAGTTTTCCGAGCTGGGACGGGCGGCGACGCTGCTCTATACCAACCGTAATATTCTGCTGTCGAGCATGGTGAGGATTATTAACACTCTGTCGCTGTTCGGCTTTGCGGTCATCATGCCGATGATGTTTGTCGATGAACTGGGCTTTACCACGTCTGAATGGCTACAGGTATGGGCGGTCTTCTTCTTTACCACCATTTTTTCTAACGTCCTGTGGGGGATTTTGGGCGAGAAACTGGGCTGGATGAAAGTGGTGCGCTGGTTTGGCTGCATCGGTATGGCGCTCTCCAGCCTGGCGTTTTACTTCATTCCTCAGCATTTTGGTCATAGTTTTGCGATGGCCCTGATTCCCGCCATCGCGCTGGGGATCTTTGTCGCCGCGTTTGTTCCGCTGGCCGCCGTTTTCCCGGCGCTGGAGCCGCAGCACAAAGGGGCGGCGATTTCGGTTTACAACTTGTCTGCGGGGATGTCGAACTTTCTCGCGCCGGCTATTGCGGTGATATTGCTGCCGTTCTTCAGCACCATCGGGGTGGTGATCGCCTATACCGTACTGTATGTGGTGGCCTTTTTCCTCTGCGCATTTATTCGCGTTGAGCAGCCGGGGTTTTGCCACAAGGAAACGTCCGCCAGTGAGCAGGTTGAATTCTCTTAATGGTGTCATGTTGTGCGGCTGGCAGGGTATTTATGCCAGCCTTATTGAGGTAGATGATGAGTATTAAAGCGGTTATTTTTGACATGGATGGCGTAATCATTGATTCCGAATATTTATGGCGACAGGCGCAAATCGAAACCCTTGCGAAGTGGGGGGCGACGGTGAGCGTCGATGAATGTGAAACCCTGACCAAAGGAAAACGCCTTGACGATATTGCCCGCATCTGGTGCCAGCACTGCCAGCTTGATGTTGCGCCAGAACGGATTGAAGAGGCTATACTGCTGCGTATCACCAATCTGATTGCCGCCGAAGGTGAACCGATGAACGGCGTGCGCGAGGCGTTACGCTATTTTCGCCAGCAGGGGTATCAAATTGCGCTCGCCACCTCATCGTCCCGGCAGGTTATCTCCGCAGTGCTGAATAAACTCGCTCTTTGGCGCTATTTTGACGTGGTTTCCAGCGCGGATGATGAAGTTCGCGGTAAGCCGCATCCGGCGGTCTATCTGACGACGCTGCGCAAGCTAAATCTCAGCGCCAGCCAGTGCCTGGTGATTGAAGATAGTTTTAACGGATTTTGCGCGGCGCGGGCGGCAGGTATTCCAACGATTATTATTGCCGGGGATTGCCTGGATGGCCGTTTTCAGGCCGCTGCCGGCCGCTATCAGGCTTTGCCTGAACTGCTGGATGCTCTCTCCGCTGAACCGGAAGCGGTCGGATAAATTCGTCATTTGTGGGTGCAGGAGATTTCGGGGTGTACACGGTCTGTTAATCCTTTTTCTGCGCCCACGCTCCTCTCGTTCATCTTGCCGATCGTCCTCGCGTTTCGCTCCCCTTTTGTGAAAACAATCACGTCCTGTTGTGCTAATGCCCAAATTTAATCTCCTGCTTAGCGGTAATTGTCCGAGGAACTGTTGCATAATTGTGCCTAGATTATAAATGAAACATGTTTTTAATAATTAAAAACCGCCTTGCTGATTTTTTCTGTGAATCGGATTAGGCTGTGATAAGGACTGAGCATGAAAATTGAATCTGTAAATGTCACCATTTTCCAGTATCCCACTCGTCGGGTTTCCGACAGTGCCGGGCACTCCCATCCGGGGGCTGAAGGGATGGCGAAAATGGCGATGCTGACCATCACCGCCGATGACGGCGCCCAGGGCTATTCGTTCGCGCCGCCGGAAGTGGTACGCCCGTATGTGGTGAATACTTTTTTCCGTAAAGTGCTGGTGGGGCAGGACCCGTTTAATCGCGAGCGCATCTGGCAGGATCTTAACCACTGGCAGCGCGGCAGCGCTCATCAACTGACCGAGCGCGCGCTGTCGTTTGTCGAGCAGGCGCTGTGGGATCTGATTGGCCGCAAGCTTAACCTGCCGGTTTACAAACTGCTCGGCGGCTACCGTGACACGGTTCCGGCCTACGGCAGCACGATGTGCGGGGATGATTTACCGGGTGGTCTGTCGACCCCGGAAGAGTATGCGGCCTTCGCTGAAAAGCTGGTCGCCCGCGGTTATAAGGCCATCAAGCTGCACACCTGGATGCCGCCGATCGCCTTTGCGCCGGATCCGAAAATGGATATCAAAGCCTGCGCGGCGGTGCGTGAAGCGGTGGGACCGGATATCGCGTTGATGATTGACGGCTATCACTGGTACAGCCGCGCTGACGCGTTGTGGATTGGTAAAGCGCTGGAAAAGCTGAATTTCGCGTGGTTTGAAGAGCCGATGGCAGAGGATTCGATGTCTTCCTACGCCTGGCTGGCGGAAAACCTGTCGATTCCTGTCGTCGGGCCGGAGAGCTTCGGCGGTAAGCACCATATGCGCGCCGAATGGGTGAAAGCCGGGGCCTGCGACATTCTGCGCGCGGGGGCCAACGGCGTCGGCGGGATCGCGCCGACCATGAAGGTGGCGGCGCTGGCGGAGTCGTTCGGCATGGACTGTGAAGTCCACGGCAATGGGGCGGCAAGCCTGGCGGTGGTCGGCGCGATCCGCAACTGCCGCTGGTACGAGCGTGGCCTGCTGCATCCGTTCCTTGATTACGATGAGCCCGCCGCGTACCTCAACAGCATTGTCGACCCGATGGATGACCAGGGATTGGTGCATTTGTCACAACGTCCGGGCCTCGGCGAAGACATTAATTTTAGCTATATCGAAGCCAATACCGTTAGCCACGACTGATTAAATATCACCTGCTCGCTAATCCTTGCGCAATTTACAGTCAGCCAGGCGAGCCATGCCCCGGTAAATCACCGTTCTGATACGCTTTACCGGGCTATTTACTCGTGGGGGAGAACTGGCAGAGACCACGCAGATGCTGGTCACTGCCAGCCGGCAATATACGCGAGAAATGGCGCGAGAGGTGGCCACGTACTCGTTCATGTGGCGCATTGTCTGTTGCGAAATGCGCCATTTTTAGATAAAGAATTCCTATAAAGTGTATTTATAGTTATATATATCGTATAATAGTGTAAAAGTGGTGTTTAGGTCTAAAACGAGAGTATATTCTTATTATATTGTTATTTGTGGAATCATAATTCATTTTTATTGGTTTTTCTGGAATGGATATCCAGTTTTTTCCTCGGTTCTGACATGTTTTGTGTTGTAAATGCACTTAAACTTTGCTTGTAATAGCGAAAACCTGCATAAGGCATCTCCAGTTCCTCACCGTAATAGAGTAAAATCGCTTACGAATAATCCTAAAGCGTTTCTGCGTATTAAGAATTATCTCATTTGCACTCTGGCATTATGCCGCCTTCATCCAAACGATTACTATTCTCAGGGAACAGGATGGAAAAAACATATACGATTAATGGAAGAATTGCTTTTATTCCTCAGAGAAGCACTCTAATACTTATTCCAGATAATTCGAAGCGTGTTTTATTGAATATCCCGGCCTGCCGTTGTTTATTGTTGCTAATTCAACAAGATGGCGAAATAGTCGCGCGTGACGCTTTTTTTCAGGAAGTGTGGATAAAGCATGGCTTGCAGGTAACCAACAACTGTTTTTACCAGAATATTTCTTTACTCCGTCGTGCTTTTAAGCAACTGGGCGTCGGGCAAGAGATAATTGTGACGGTACCCAGAGTCGGCGTCAGGCTGGATGCGCAGCTGGCGGTTATTGAATCCCCGTCGGACACACAGGAAACGGTACCGCTTATCCCGGTGGCTACTGCGGAGGTTGCGACGGCAAGTCCCCCGGAAAAAAAGCGGTTGAGGCCGCAATTCCCTCTCATATGGGCGGTTGCGGCGTTGCTAAGTTGCCTGATAATGGGGTTTATTGCCTGGCAAACCGAATTCGATTCTTATCTGCAACGGTATTTACCGGTTAATGTGAAAACGTCACAACAATGTTATTTTTTTGCCAATAATGATGTTGTCGATCATTATCCACATGAGAAATTTAGCGATCTTAACCATTTTGAATGTAAAACCTATCCGTGGATTTATTTAACCCTGTATCCGGGGCAGGCCCGCGTTTCGGTGATAAGCTGCCGTCAGCCATTTAGTCCATGGCGTGATAATCAATGCCTCACCAGTTATTATATTAAGTAGGTACAGAATGCGCTTGCATAGCATTAAATGGTTAATGGCTATCATTTTTATCAGTTTGTTAACCGCTTTAGTAATAAAATCCTGGCAATATTGGCAGCAAAATCATTTCCAGTGCAGCGGGGAAATGCGATTATTTAACACAGATTTCCAGGGGGATGTGTCAGTACGTTACATATTTGATAGTAACCGCGGGCTGGTGATTGTGCGAGGGGAAATTACGCCCCTGGAGGGACGTCCATTTACTATCAATCAGAGCGTCTGGTTTAGCTTTACCCGTGACGGTGAGCACTATTTCATGCGTTCGGAAAATATCTCCGCGGGCACAGGCAAGGCGGAAGAGGAGGTGCAGGGGCAGATAAAACGTATCCTGCCGCCTTTTTTCCTCAAGCCGCAGGTACCGTTTTACCTTAATATCCAACGGATAAATGAACGAACCCGATTGTTTTACACCAGCCGGGCGCCAGTACTGTTTTGCGAGACCTGAAGCCGATTATGTCCCGTCGCCGGTCGGGGTGACGTCGTCGCGTTCATAACCCGTCATCAAGTCAGAGGGCGCAGGGCATATTGTGCCTGTCCGGCTGCACGGCTCGCGCCTTGATGTGCAGCCCACGGCACTGACGCACTTTTGCGGGAGACGGCCTAACGTAAGAGTGCGCAATCTGGCGGCAGCCTGCAGCGCAGTGCGGCCGGTAAGAGTTCCATACGGAAGTGTTTTCCCGTTAGCGGCTCGCCATCAAGGTTAAACGTCATTTCGTGCGGGGCGGTTATCTCAAACCATGAGGAGACGCCGTCAATCAGATTCGGGGAGTTATCCGGGTTGGCAAGGGTGTTGAATAGCGCGGGAATCAGCTCTTCACCGGTAAAAATACGCAGATGCAGCAGACCATCGTTGATTAACGCCTCCGGACATAACGGCTGACCCCCTCCGGCCTGGCGACCGTTGCCGATACCGATGACCAGCGCATCGCCCTGCCAGTGAAAATTTTCGCCGCGGATTTCACAGCGATCCGGCTTCAGGGTATCCATTCGCATCAGACCGTGAATCAAATACGAGACACCGCCAAGCGCGGCCTTTAATTTTTCCGGGGTTTCAGTGGTAATTCGCGTGCCGAAACCGCCGGTGGCCATATTGATAAAACCGGTCTTGCCATTAACTCGCGCAATATCAATCGCCACATCGCGGCCAACGATAGCCAGTTTTAACGCGCTGGCGAGATCCTGCGGGATACCGACGCTGGTGGCGAAGTCATTCGCCGTGCCCAGCGGCAAAATCCCCAGCGCCATTTCGCTGCCACGCGCGACCAGCGCGGTGGCAACCTCGTTGATCGTACCGTCGCCACCGCCGGCAATTACCGTTTCGACCTTCAGTGTCAGGGCTTCATCGACAAACCGCGCCGCATCGCCTTTTTCCCAGGTGACGCGGACGTGGATATCGACACCTTCATCGCGTAACAGTGCGACCGCTTCGCGTAGCTGCGGTTCATTGGCGCCTTTGCCGTTCAGAATCAGTAAGCTGGCTGGAAACGTAGACATTATCGGGGGAACCTTTATTGCACAGAGATGCATAAAGTGTACCGCATGAACAACGTGAAGACCTGAATGATGATAAAAAATAAGCCCGCGTAAGGGAGATTACGCAGGCTAAGGAGGTGGTTCCTGGTACAGCTAGCATTTATGGGTTATGTTTTTCAGCGAAATGGATAATATCTTTTTTGACGGAAAGGGTATGTGATCCGTTTCTAATATCCTCACATTGAGAAAAATAACCTAAATTAACGAGTTACTGTGCGGGTTTCTGGTTGTCTGACCAGAAAAATTGCGCATCAGTAACGCGTACTGTAGCGTCATATCCTGCGGAACAGGCAGCCATACGGTGTGGCCATCGCCCGGCGCGACCGGCGTCATTTCGCCTTTACCGTTTTCCATATGTTCGAGGGTAAAGTTGACGTTGCCTTGCGGCGTCATCAGTTCAAGACTGTCGCCGAGGGAGAATTTGTTCCTCACCGCAACCGCCGCCAGGTCCCCACGGCGCTCGCCGGTGAATTCGCCGACAAACTGCTGGCGCCCGGAAACGGAGTAGCCGTACTCGTAATTCTGGTAATCGTCATGGGTATGGCGGCGCAGAAAACCTTCGGTGTAGCCGCGATGAGCCAGGCCTTCCAGCGTTTCCAGCAGGCTGGTATCGAAAGGTTTGCCTGCGGCTGCGTCGTCAATGGCTTTGCGGTAGACCTGAGCGGTACGCGCGCAGTAGTAGTAGGATTTGGTACGACCTTCGATTTTCAGCGAATGGACGCCCATTTGAGTCAGGCGCTCAACGTGCGCAACGGCGCGCAGATCTTTTGAGTTCATGATGTAGGTGCCGTGTTCGTCTTCAAACGCGGTCATGTATTCGCCCGGACGTTTGGCTTCTTCAATCATAAATACCTGGTCGGTCGGCGCGCCGATACCCAGCGTCGGCTCGACGTTCTGTACCGGAATCGGCTCGTATTTATGCACGATGTTGCCGACGTCGTCTTCTTTGCCTTCCTGAACGTTATATTCCCAGCGGCAGGCGTTAGTGCAGGTCCCCTGATTCGGGTCACGCTTATTGATGTAGCCGGAGAGCAGGCAGCGACCGGAATAGGCCATGCACAGCGCGCCGTGAACGAAAATTTCAATTTCCATATCCGGCACCTGGCTGCGAATTTCGGCGATTTCATCCAGCGACAGTTCACGCGACAGAATGACCCGGCTCAACCCCATTTGCTGCCAGAACTTGACCGTCGCCCAGTTAACGGCATTGGCCTGCACCGAAAGATGAATCGGCATCGCCGGGAAATTTTCCCGTACCAGCATGATTAACCCCGGATCGGACATAATCAGCGCATCCGGCCCCATTTCCACCACCGGCTTCAGGTCACGAATAAAGGTTTTCAGCTTGGCGTTATGCGGCGCGATGTTGACTACCACATAGAATTTTTTACCCAACGCGTGGGCTTCATTGATACCGAGCTGAAGATTTTCATGGTTGAATTCGTTATTGCGCACGCGCAGGGAGTAACGCGGCTGGCCCGCGTAGACGGCATCGGCGCCGTAAGCGAAAGCGTAACGCATATTTTTCAGCGTTCCCGCCGGGGAAAGGAGTTCCGGTTTAAACATGATTTTCTCGTTCTGATGACAGGTCAGATCCGCCGCACCAGGTACGGCGAGTTGGGGAGTGTCCCCACATTAAGGGCGGGCATTGTAGCGCTGCGGGAAGGGGGAGTAAATATCAGGGGCTATCTTTAGCGGATAGCGAACCGGGGCGCGACACAATAGGGGAATTAAAGTCTGCCGCCGGGGATGCGGCCGCGGGTTATCCGTTTCTCAGACGGCGGTGACCCCGTATCCCCGGTAAGCGCCACCGGGGAGATAACCAGAAGCGGCAATGTGATTACGCCAGCCGACAGGCATCGGCTTCCCAACGGTATCCGACCCCATAGACGGCGCGGATAAACGACTGATCGGCATCCAGCGACTCCAGCTTGCGCCGCAGGTTCTTGATATGGCTGTCGATAGTCCGGTCGGTCACGACCCGGTAATCATCGTACAGATGGTTGAGCAGTTGCTCGCGGGAAAAGACCTTCCCCGGCTCCTGAGAGAGGGTCTTCAACAGGCGGAACTCCGCAGGCGTCAGATCCAGCAACTTGCCGCGCCAGGAGGCCTGAAAGCGGCCTTCGTCGACAATCAGCGGGCTTTTCGCATCCAGTTCCTGCAGGTCGCGCCGCGGTTTACAGCGGCGAAGAATGGTCTTTACGCGGGCCACAACTTCACGCGGGCTGTAGGGCTTACAGATATAGTCGTCAGCACCGATCTCTAACCCCAGCAGACGGTCGATCTCTTCAATTTTGGCCGTCACCATGACCACCGGCACTTCCGAGAAGCGGCGGATTTCCCGGCACAGGGTGAGCCCGTCGGTGCCGGGCAGCATCAGATCCAGCAGGATCAGATGCGGTGGCGTCTGGCGGACGTACGGCAGAACCTGATCGCCGTGATTAATGAGCGTCGGCGCATAGCCTGCCGCCTGTAGATAATCGATCAGCAATTGACCCAGCTTAGGCTCATCTTCCACGATAAGAATGCGTGGCGTGTTTTCATCAACAGGTAATTCAGTCATACGTCCCTCGATAAATGACGTTCCAGAGGTAACTCTACTTTAATGCTAACGCCGCCTAAAGGCGAATGGCTGGCGCGTAATGTGCCGCCGTGGGCCGTGACGATGTTAAGGCAAATCGCCAGCCCTAAACCAGAACCGCCGCTGGCGCGATTGCGCGACCCTTCGGTACGGTAAAAACGTTCAACCAGCCGCGCCAGCTGTTCATCGGTGACGCCAGGCGCGCTATCGGCAAAGTCGATAACCAGCGTATGGCGATCTTCGCTGACGTCGATCTGCAGGCGACCGCCGCGATCGGTATAGCGCAGGCTGTTTTCCAGCAGGTTGTTGAACAACTGCATCAGGCGATCCCGATCGCCAAAAACCGTCGCGCTTTCCGGCAGCGAGACGCCGATCGACAGCCCGCGACTGATGAAGCGTTCACGAAACGCTCCGGCGGCGACTTCCAGCAGGTTGATGATATCGACGGAGGTTTTCTGATAGGCCAGCGCGCCTTCGTCTGACATCGAAAGCTGATGTAAATCATCGACCAGCTTGGTGAGCGTCGCGACCTCCGCCTGCAGGGAGGTGATGGAGTCCGGTGTGAATTTTCGCACGCCGTCCTGGATAGCTTCCAGTTCGCCGCGCAGTACCGCCAGCGGCGTACGAAGCTCGTGGGAGATATCCGCCATCAGATCCCGGCGCATTCGCTGATTGCGCTCAAGGGTGCTGGCCAACTGGTTAAAGTCCTTTGCCAGCCGCCCCAGTTCATCGCTGCTGGTGGCCGTTACGCGCGTGGAGAAATCCCCTGCGGCGAGGCGGTGCGTACCTTCAACCAGTCTTTTAACCGGGGCGAGCAGACCGCGCGCCAGCGGAAAGGTGGCGAGCGCCGCCAGCAGAGTCGCCAGCGCGACAATCAGCCAACTGGTGCGTTTCTGCTGACGATCGAAGTTGATATCGGTGTTACGCGTCAGGCGTTCAACCGGCGACGCGATCACGGCGCCAACCTGCACGCCGTTGACCATAATGTTGCGTCGGGTACCCTCCTCCGGGACCGGTTCGCGCGGCCCTACCAGTACACGCCCTTTTTGATCGACCACCCAAAACATGGTGCGCCAGATATGCGGAGGAAGCTCCGGGGGCCCACGGCCATCAGGCGGCGGGCCGGGAACGATATCCGGCGGCATATTTTGTGGGCCGGAGTCCGGTACTGGCCCGTCCATCGGGTCTGGCGGCATACCGCGCCCCGGCGAAGGACGATCGTCGTTGTCGCGATCGAAGGTTTTCAGTAGCTGAAAAATAAAGCGATCGTTATTACGCAGGAATTTCCAGTTACCGTGCTGAGCATACTGTTCGCTCAGGGCATCCCCCAGCATGGTCAGACGCTGTTCATTTCCGCGCTTAATATAGTCGATAAAACCGCGTTCAAAGCTGATACGCACCGCCCAGTGCATGCTGATTAACAGCACGATACAGGTTGCGAGGATCGCAATAAACAGCTTGCCGGTAATACCGGGACGCCAGAACCTCAAGATTCACTCCTTTTACGACGACGAATCACGCTATTGACGGTGGTATCGTCCGGTACGTGGGAAAAAATCAGCGCGGGCAGCGCAATACACACCGCCATGCTTAAGTAGGTATAAAGAAAGACCTGATGTGTGGTAGCCACATCAGCGCTGATATGCTGGTGGCCGTAGAGGCCCAGCAGCATCCCGGCGATGGTGACGCCGATACTCATCGACAGTTGCATCACCATCGACAGCATACTGTTACCGCTACTGGCCAGATCGGCGGGCAGGTCTTTCAGGGTCAGGGTGTTCATTGATGAGAAGCGGCTGGAATTAATCATTCCTTGCAGGAACAGCACCGGCGGCAACAGCCAGTACCAGCCCGCAAGCGCGATGGCCATAAACAGCAGGCTCACCAGCGCCAGACCCAGCGTCGAAGCCACCAGCACCCGACGATAGCCAAAGCGATTGACCACCTGCACCACGATGCGTTTCATACTCATACTGCCAAGCACCATCGGGATCATCATCAGACCGGCATGGAACGGCGTAAAGCCGAGGCCAATCTGCAAAAATACCGGGGTCATAAACGGCAGCATACCGCTGCCGATACGCCCGGCGAAGCTGCCGCCGAGTCCGAGGGCGAAAGTGCGATTGCCAAACAGCTTCAGGCTGAATAGCGCGTTGAGATTGCCGCGGGCGTGCCACAGATAGAGCAGAATCGCCGCAATGCCGAGCGTCACCAGAACGGCCAGCCATAGTGGGGAGATCCCGAGCCCTTTTTGACCGTCGAGCGCCAGGGTCAGGGTCGCCATTCCCGTCGCCAGCAGAATAAATCCCAAAATATCAAAGCGCTGCGTTTGCAGGGTGTAGTTGGGCATCAGGCACAGCGTGGCGATAGCGCCGACAATCCCCACCGGAATGTTAATCAGGAAGATCCAGTGCCAGGTCGCGTATTCCACCAGAATGCCGCCGAGCGCCGGGCCGAGCAAAGGGCCGACCTGGCCGGGCAAGGTGACGAAGGTCATCGCCGCCATATACTGCTCGCGGGGAACGATTTTCAGCACCGTCAGACGGCCAACGGGAACCATCATCGCGCCGCCGATGCCCTGTAACACGCGGGCGAGTATCAACTGATCGAGCGTACCGGCCTGGGCGCAGAACAGCGAACCGGTGGTAAACAGGATGATGGCGCTGAAAAAGGTATTACGCACGCCAACCCGGTCCGCCAGCCAGCCGCTGGCGGGCAGCATCACCGCCACCGTCAGCACATAAGAAACAATCACCATATGCATATGTAGCGGACTCTCTCCCAGACTTTTAGCCATTGAGGGGAGGGCGGTATTAACGATGGTGGTATCCAGAGACTGCATAAAGAAGCCGAATGCCACTATCCATAATTGCCAGCGTACGTTGGGCGGTAAATCGATCATTTTATTCACTTACCGGTTGCGGGCGTTTGCGTGCAAAACGCCGCTGTAGACGGTCAAAGAACAGATAGACCACCGGCGTGGTGTACAGGGTCAATAGCTGGCTCATCACCAGACCGCCGACAATCGTAATCCCTAGCGGCTGGCGTAGTTCGGCGCCATCACCGCCGGATAATACCAGCGGCAGCGCGCCAAATAACGCCGCCAGGGTCGTCATCATAATTGGGCGGAAGCGCAGCAGACAAGCCTGGAAGATAGCCTCTTCAGGCGGCAGGTTACCATTGCGCTGCGCTTCCAGCGCGAAATCGACCATCATAATGGCGTTTTTCTTCACGATACCAATTAACAGCATAATGCCAATCAGCGCGATGAGGCTGAATGGCGCATTGAAAAGTTCCAGCGCCAGCAACGCGCCGACGCCGGCGGAAGGGATCGTGGAGAGAATGGTCAACGGATGAACGTAGCTCTCATAGAGGATCCCCAGCACGATATAGACCGTGGCGATGGCGGCGAGGATCAGGATCACCTGTGCGTTCATCGTTTGCTGGAATATCTGCGCGGTACCGGCAAACGCGCCGCGCACGCTGGACGGCACGCCAAGCTGGGTCATCGCCCGGTTGATGGCGTCGCTGGCTTGCGACAGCGACTTACCGATCGGCAGGTTAAAGGCGATGGTCGATGCCGCCGACAGCCCCTGATGATTCACCGACAGCGGGGCGTTGGCCGGTTGCCATTTGGCGAATGAGGAGAGCGGAATTGGTTGACCTTCGCTGTTGATGACGAACATTTTATCCAGCGCGCTGACATCCTGGGTGTAAATCGGGTCGACTTCCATCACCACCTTGTACTGGTTCAACGGCTGGTAGATGGTCGAGATCTGCCGTTGGCCAAAGGCGTTATTTAGCAGGTTATTGGCATCCTGCACGCTGATGCCCAGCCGCGACATGGTATCGCGGTCATAGAGCAGCGCCATCTCCGCGCCGTTATTTTGGCTGTCCGAGTTCACATCGGCCAGCTCCGGCAGCGCCGCCAGCGCTTTACGGATTTTGGGCTCCCACTCCCGCAGCGCCGCAAGGTCATCCGACAGCAGGGTGTACTGGTAGCTGGCGTTGGCCTGACGACCGCCGACGCGAATATCCTGTACCGCCATCAGGAACAGGTTAGCGCCCGGCTCCCTGGCCAGCTTTTTACGCAGTCGGTCGATAATCTGCTGCGCCGTTTCATGGCGCTTATCGCGGGGCTTGAGGGTGATAAACATCATCCCGCTGTTGACCCGCGAGCCGCCGGTAAAACCGGTTACGTTATCGACAGCCGGATCTTCACGAATGATCTTCATAAAGTCCTGCAGCTTGCCGCGCATCGCCTGGAACGAAATGCTTTGATCGGCCTGAATACCGCCCATCAGCACCCCGGTATCCTGCTCCGGGAAGAACGTTTTTGGAATAGAGATATAGAGCCAGACGCTTAGCGCGATGGTAGCCAGCAGCACCAGGCCAGTCAGACGATGATGTTGCAGAACCCACTTCAGCGACTTACCGTATTGGACCTGAATCGCCACCAGCAGACGGCCAAAACCGCGCTTGCGCGTCGGCTCGTCGGGCTTGCCGCTTTTGAGCAGCCAGCCGCACATCATCGGTGTCAGGGTCAGCGACATCGCCAGCGAAATAGCGATCGCCACCGACAGGGTGACGGCGAATTCCCGCAGCAGCCTTCCCGGCAGGCCGCCCATCAGCAGCAGCGGCAGGAATACCGCCACCAGCGACAGGCTCATCGACAGCACGGTAAAACCGACTTCCCGGCTTCCCTGTAGCGCCGCCTGCAGCGGTTTCATACCCGCTTCAAGATGGCGAGCGATGTTTTCCAGCACCACGATAGCGTCATCGACCACGAAACCGGTGGCGATGGTCAGCGCCATCAGCGACAGGTTATTGAGGCTGAAACCGCACAAATACATCGCCGCGAAGGTGCCTATCAGCGATACCGGAACCGCCACCGCCGGGATCAGCGTCGCCCGTCCTGAGCGCAGGAACAGGAATACCACGAGGATCACCAGCGCGACGGCGATCACCAGGGTTTGTTCGACCTCTTCCAGCGACGCGCGGATGGTTGGCGAGCGGTCCTGAGCGATTTGCAGATCGATAGACGCCGGGATCGTGCGCTGTAGTTCCGGCAGACGAGCGCGAATGCTGTCTACCGTATCAATAATATTGGCTTCCGGCAGCTTGCGGATCATCAGCAAAATCGCCGGTTTGGCGTTGGTCATCCCGGCGTTGCGCACATCCTGCACCGAATCGGTGACATTGGCTACGTCGCCCAGTCGCACCGGCGAGCCGTTGTTGTAGTGCACGATGAGCGGCTGATATTCGGCGGCGGTTTTCAGTTCGTCGTTGGTTGCTACCTGCCAGCGGCGGGTACTGTCTTCCAGCGCGCCCTGCGGCCTACGCACGTTGGCGCTGCTGATGGCGGTACGCACCGCGTCCAGGGATACGCCCTGGTTAAACAGCGCCTGCGGGTTAAGGTCTACGCGCACCGCTGGCAGCGAACTGCCGCCGACGTCAACGTCGCCGACGCCGGCAATCTGGGAAAGGGTCTGCGCCAGTTGGGTGGAGGCGAAATCATAGAGCTCGCCCTGGGAGTACGTCTCCGAGGTGAGGGTGAGGATCATGATCGGCGCATCGGACGGGTTGGCCTTGCGGTAAGTCGGGCGCCCCGGCATGCCGCTCGGCAGCAGGCTTTGGGCGGCGTTAATCGCCGCCTGCACGTCGCGTGCGGCGCCGTTGATATCGCGGTCAAAGTTGAACTCCAGAATGATCCGCGTACTGCCAAGAGAACTGGTGGAGGTCATCTCATTGACCCCGGCAATCCGCCCCAGCGAGCGTTCCAGCGGCGTCGCCACCGAAGAGGCCATGGTTTCCGGCGATGCGCCGGGCAGCGACGCGCTGATCATAATCACCGGAAAATCCACCTGCGGCAGCGGCGCCACCGGCAGCAGGCGGAAACCGAGCACCCCGCACAGGGTGATAGCAAGCGAAATCAGAATCGTCGCCACTGGCCGGTAAATGAAGAGCGCGAAAAACTTCACTTACGCCTCCTCTTCATGCCGTGGGAACCGACGCTTCATATACAGCGACAGGCGGTCGAACAGCAGATAGATAACCGGTGTGGTAAACAGGGTCAGCACCTGACTTAGCATCAGGCCACCGACCATACCGATCCCCAGCGGCCGACGTAGTTCCGCGCCAACGCCGGTACTGAGCATCAGCGGCAGCGCGCCGAGCAGGGCGGCTAGGGTGGTCATCAGGATCGGGCGAAAACGCAGCAGACAGGCCTGATAGATCGCCTCGCGCGGCGGCATGCCCTGTTCGCGTTCGGCGGCCAGCGCAAAGTCGATCATCATGATGGCGTTTTTCTTGACGATGCCGATCAGCAGGATGATGCCGATAATGGCGATAACGTCCAGTTCGCTCCCGGCCAGCCACAGCGCCAGCAGCGCGCCGACCCCGGCAGTCGGCAGGGTGGACAAAATAGTGATCGGGTGAATAAAGCTTTCATACAGTACGCCGAGCACGATATACATCGCCACCACCGCGGCAATCACCAGCCAGACAGTGCTGTTGAGCGCCGACTGGAAGGCGAGGCTACTGCCCTGGAACTGGGTGCGGATATCGCTCGGGAAGTCCAGCGCCTGTTCCGCGCCAAGAATTGCCTCTACCGCATCGCCCAGCGAATAGTTGTCCGGCACGTTAAACGAAATCGTGGTTACCGGGAACTGATCGAGATGGTTAATCGACAGCGGCGTAAAACGCTGTTCAATGCCGGCGATGGATTTCAGCGGCACAATTCCGCCATCGCTGCTGGTCAGGCGGATATTATCCAGCGCCGCCAGCCCTGGGGTGGTTCGGGTATCATGCTCCAGCACCACGCGATACTGGTTTGCCTGGGTATAGATGGTGGAGATCAGGCGCTGGCCGAAGGCGTTATACAGGGCGTTATCAACATCGGCCATGCTGATGCCAAGACGGCTGGCGCTATCGCGATCAACGTTAATATACGCCGCCAGGCCCTTATCCTGCCAGTCGCTGCTGACGTCGGAGAGCTGCGGCAATGCCTGCAGGCGGCTCATCAACTGCGGGACCCAGTTGCTGAGCGCATCGAGCGAGTTGGCCTGCAGGGTGAACTGGTACTGGGTGCGGCTGACGGTGGTATCAATGGTCAGATCCTGGACCGGCTGGAGATAGAGTTCGACGCCGGGAAGGCCGTCCACCGCGTTTTGCAGACGGGCAATCACCGTTTGCACGCGATCGTCACGTTCATCCAGCGGCTTGAGGTTGATTTGCAGGCGAGCGCTGTTCAGCGCCGGGTTGGTACCGTCCACCCCGACATATGACGTCAGGCTCTCTACCGCCGGATCCTTAAGAAGGATTGCCGAGACCTGCTGTTGACGCTCGGCCATGTTGGCAAATGACGCCGACTGCGGCGCCTGCAGCGTACCCTGAATAATGCCGTTGTCCTGAATCGGGAAGAAGCCTTTTGGAATAAAGACCCACAGCATAATAGACAACATCAGGGTGCCGAGCGTCACGCTCAGGGTCAGCCAGGGATGATTCAGCACCCGACCCAGCCAGCGGCCATAAACGGCGATAACCTGCTCAAAAAAGCGTTCGCTGGCGCGGGAAAAGCGGTTTTGCTTGCGCAGCGAGTCATGGCTCAGCATGCGGGCGCACATCATTGGCGTCAGGGTCAGCGACACCACTGCCGAAATCAGGATCGCCACCGCCAGGGTAATGGCGAACTCGCGGAACAGGCGGCCAACGATATCGCCCATAAACAGCAGCGGGATCAGCACCGCGATCAGGGAGAAGGTGAGGGAGATAATGGTAAAACCGATCTCCCCGGCCCCTTTCAGCGCGGCGGCCAGCGGTTTTTCGCCTTTCTCGATATAGCGCGAAATGTTTTCGATAACCACGATGGCGTCATCGACGACAAACCCGGTGGCGATGGTCAGGGCCATCAGCGTCAGGTTGTTTATTGAGAAATCGAGGAACACCATCACCGCGAAGGTGCCGACCAGCGAGAGCGGCACGGCGATGCCGGGAATAATGGTGGCCGGAACGTTGCGCAGGAACAGATAGATAATCATTACCACCAGGGCGATAGCCAGCATCAGCTCAAATTGCGTGTCGCTGACCGAAGCGCGAATATTGGTGGTGCGGTCGGAAAGCACCTGCACTTTAACGGATTTAGGCAGGCTTTCGGTTAGCTGCGGCAGCATCTGGCGGATGCTGTCGGCGGTGGCGATGATATTGGCCCCCGGCTGGCGCTGGACGTTCATGACAATCGCCCGCTGATTGTTAGCCCATGCTCCGAGCCAGCTGTTTTCTGCGCCCTGTTCAACGGTGGCGACGTCGCTGAGGCGGATGGGCGCGCCGTTCTGATACGCGATAATCAGGCGACGGTAATCTTCCGCCGTCTGCATCTGATCGTTGGCGGAAAGCGTCACCGCGCGGGACGGGCCGTCAAGGCTCCCCTTCGCCGAATTGACGTTGGCGCTGGTAATTGCGGTACGGATTGTTTCACTGGTCAGGCCGAGGGCGGCAATGGCCTGGGCGTTAAGTTTTACGCGTACCGCCGGGCGCTGACCGCCCGCGAGAGTCACCAGACCGACGCCGGATACCTGAGAGATTTTCTGCGCCACGCGGGTTTCCACCATATCCTCGACCTGGGTCATTGGAATAGCGGAGGAGGTGACCGAAAGCGTCATAATCGGCGGGTCGGCGGGGTTAACTTTGCTGTAGACCGGCGGGTCGGGGAGGTCTGACGGCAGCAGGTTAGTGGCGGCGTTGATCGCCGCCTGCACTTCCTGCTCGGCGACATCCAGCGGCAGCGTCAACTGGAACTGAAGCGTGACCACGGAAGCGCCGCCGGAACTCTGGGACGACATTTGCTTAAGACCGGACATCTGGCCAAACTGGCGTTCAAGCGGGGCGGTGATCGACGAGGTGACCACGTCCGGGCTGGCGCCAGGGTAGAGCGTTACCACCTGAATTGTCGGGTAATCCACTTCCGGCAGCGCGGACACCGGTAAAAAACGGTAGCCGATAATCCCGGCCAGCATAATGGCCACCATTAACAGCGTTGTCGCTACCGGGCGTAGGATAAACAGACGGGAAGGGCCACCCGTACTGCTCGGCGGTAACACTTGCATCAGGAGCGCGCTCCTTTTTTACCGTGTTCGCCGCGGGGGGCTTCCGTCGGTTCGGCGGCGCCGGTGGCCTTGAGGGCGTCCACCACTTCAACCTTCGCGCCTTCCGTCAGACGGTCAATACCGTCCGTCACGACGCGATCTCCGGCAGAAAGACCGGCGTTAATGACCACCTTCAGGCTGTCCTGGATACCTGGCGTCACGTTGTGTTTGCTGACTTGATTTTCGTCGTTCAGCACCCAGACGAAATGCCCTTCATTGCCCATTTGCAGCGCAGCGGCTGGGATCACCACCGCGTTTTGTTCGGTATCAACCAGCATGCGGGCGTTCACGAATTGATTGGGAAACAGGGCGTCATCCTGGTTATTAAAGCGCGCTTTAAGTTTGATGGTGCCGGTGGTGGCGTCAATCTGGTTATCAAGACTTAGCAGATAACCTTCGCTAATTTTCTGTTTGTTGGTGCGATCCCAGGCGTCGACGACCAGTTTTTTGCCCGCTTTTTGCGCCTGAACGACCGTGGCGATTTGGCTTTCCGGTAGGGTAAAGACCAGGTCGATAGGGTGGGTTTGCGTCAGAACCACAATCCCGGTGGTATCTCCGCTGGCGATCTGATTGCCGATATCAACCTGCTTTAGTCCGACCCGGCCATCGATCGGCGCAGTGATGCGGCTCCAGTTCAGCTGCAGCTGCGCGCTGGCAACGTTAGCTTCATCGGCTTTGATGGTGGCCTGGGTTTCATCGACCAGCGATTGCTGAGTATCAAGCTCCTGACGTGAAACCAGATTCGTTTTGGCCAGTTGTTGATAGCGCGCCAGATCGCGGCGGGCGTTTGCCAGGGTAGCCTGGTCTTTTGCCAGTTCGGCCTGTGCCTGGGCGAGGTTAACTTTAAACTGGCTGGGGTCGATTTCCGCCAGCAGATCGCCGGCTTTCACCTGCTGACCTTCGGTAAAGTGGATAGCCAGAAGCTGGCCGTCGACGCGGCTGCGTACGGTGACGGTATTCGCCGCCGTCACCGTACCGAGGCCGGAAAGATAGCGAGGCACCGATTCGCGGGTGGCCGTGGCCGCCTGTACGGGCGCCAGAGTGGCGCCAAAACGGCCATGTCGTCCGCCACCTGACCCTGGCACCTTAGCGCCCTGGCCTGTTGCCGCAGGAGGCTGACCGTTCGCCGTTTCGCGTCCCTGCCAAAACCAGTACGCGCCACCAGCGACGATCGCCACGACCAGTACCGCCGCCCAACGGTGTTTATTGCTATCTTTCATTACGTTGCTATCTCATCCTGAAACAATTCACGGCATGATACTAGTTTAGTCAGCGAACGCAGCTTAAAAATGGAGGAATTATGAAAAGAGTGTTGGATATATCTGGAAAATATGCTTTTTTCTGAGTAAGTTAGGTGAATATTCCTAAAACCATCCTCGGAACGTCACGACGCCAGGCGAGAGCTGTGCAAAGATGAAATTTATCAACAAAAAGAAATGGCTGCTGGCAGGTGGTGGCGCGACGGTGTTGCTTAGCGTTCTCCTGACAAATTCTCTTATGCTGCATATTCAGCGGGGTCGTTTATCTGACCAGGGCCATGAGTTACTGAGTCATGCTGAAAATGTGACCGCGCAAATCGTCTCTTCCATCAGTCATGTTCAGGCGCGACGCATTAATAGCTGCGGTACGCAGGCGATTGTGGCTTTGCGGGAGATTGTCTGGCAATATTCAAATGTTGAAGATTTAGGCATTGTTGAGAAGGGAAAACTGGTCTGTACCGCTAATTGGGGGATGTTCGAAAAACCGTTGTTATTGCCTGATAATAAATATGTCGTGTCGAACGGTTATAATATTTACCAGGGGATGAAAAATTACCTTCCCTATGGTGTTGTCATGGATATGACTCAATATGATAATATCGTCTCTTTTACCTCTCCATTCGCCTTTCGTTCATTCTCGCAGCAGAACAGGGGGCTGAATTTTTCATTGAGCACCTTAAACGGTCGTCATGTTTTCCTCAATGAGAATAAAACGAATGGAAATTCAGCGTCATTAGTAAAAGTCAGGTTGTGCAGCAGTCAATATGATTTGTGCGCCCATTTGGCTGAAAGTAAACAGGGTTTCCATTCACTTCCCCTGGCCTTTATGGCGTTAATCATCAGTCTCGCTTTTATTGTTGGGGTGGTGTTTGTCTACGCCATTCTGAGCTATCTTAATGCGCGACGTTCGCTGGAGTTTCGGCTGAAGAAAGCGCTCGTTAATCAAAAAATCTATCTGGAGTATCAACCGATAGTCTGTGCGAAAAATGAACGCATTGTGGGGGTGGAAGCGCTGGTTCGCTGGCATGACAAGATCTTCGGCCAGGTATCGCCTGAACTGTTTATTTCGATGGCGGAAAAGCTGAATGTGTATAACGAGATCTCGACGCTGGTTGTTAAAAAATCGATCAGAGAATTAAAACCGATTCTGAATGCGGATAAGAATTTCACGCTGGCGATGAATATTGGTAAGTATGAAATTAATGATCCCCGCTTTCTTGCGCGTCTTGTGCTCATCTTACGCGATAATCATATTCGTCCGCAGCAGATTAAAATTGAGATTACTGAGCGAAGTGACGAATATTATAAAAAAATTGCCGCATTCTCACGAGAGGCGATGAATCGTGGTTTAAAAATTGCGCTCGATGATTTCGGTACCGGGGCATCAAATTTACTGTGGTTAACCGAAGTCTTTTATGATGAGGTCAAACTGGATAAGTTTTTTGTCAACGGGCTAAAGAATGCGTATAAGCGCACTATTCTGATGTCGATTCTCGATGTGGTCTACGGGCTGAATAAACAGATTGTTTTTGAAGGCGTGGAAAGCAAAATGGATTTTGAGTTTGTTAAATCCTTCGATGAAAATGCGTTGATTCAGGGATGGTATTTTTACAAAGCGATGCCGATTAAAAAACTGATTGGGCTGGTGCTGGCGGATAATAACCCTATCCGGGAATAACGCATCCGGTAAGGCGAATAGCGGTTGGTTTTATTGTTGGCCGGAAGCCTTTAGTTAAAAGGTGGTTTTGGCGAAAATGTCGCATTTTTAGTTTTCGCCTGGTTTTGCTTAGTGGACTGTTCCGTTCACTATAAATACGAGGATATTGGTCATCTTCGCAGCCTGTGAACGGCATGGGGGCGTTTCGCCCGCCCCCATGACCCCCGGCATTGCGCTGAAAACCTGCCGCTGCGCGGTCCGCTCCACTCCGGCTTCATCTGGCGGACCGGGCGGGACTCGACGCTACTCGTCCCATCCCTGGGACTCGCCCTTCCAGGGCCAGCGCAAGCGCTGTTCAAAATTGCTCCCGGCAATTTTGTCCCTGTCTCGACCCGCCCTCTGGCCGCCGTCCTGGCGGCCAGTCCTGGATGCGCGCCTGCGTTCCCGCCAGGTTTCCTTGATGCGCCCAACCCCGCTGCGGTGAGTCAACAATCAATCTGTAACTACCCGGGCGCTGAACGTTATAAAAAAACAACCTAAACTCGTCATCCGGCAAACTGCATCAGGGCAGCAAACGAATAAACGCCATCAAGCTTTCGCCAAAACTCCGCTGAAAAACATTCGCGCTGATAAACGAAACATCCCCAAAAACGTGCATAACTGCCTCGCCTTATCCGATAAAGCGTACGTCCTTTACAGCGGAATGCGTCGTCCCCGCGGGCGTATACAGCGTAAATCGGGGGTGACGGCGGGCGATTCAGCCTGACTGGTGGCGGCATCTATTTAATAATCAATTAACCCGTTCCGGGAATAATACAGACCAATGCCATCAGAGGGTTATCAATGCATTTTACCCAAGCTATCGCTCGTTTACCGGCCGCGACCTGCGGCGCCGGGCAAACAACCGCCCGGTTAGGGGCACCGGATGTTGCCAATACCACGCGTCAGTTTCTCGCCTATATAGAAACCTTGTTAAGGCTTGGCCTCAAGGTCACCGTACTGCCTGCCGCAGAGGATTATCCGGACGCGCATTTTGTTGAAGATACCGCCGTGGTGATGCCGGAACTGGCGGTGATTACCCATCCGGGCGCGCCGAGCCGTCGGGGAGAAGTCGATACCATCGCGCCGCTTCTGGCGGGTTTCCGTCCGCTGGTACAGATGAGTGAGCGTGGGCATATGGATGGCGGCGACGTACTGCTGGTGGATAAACAGTTTTTTATCGGCCTGACGGCGCGCACTGACGAGCAGGGGATCCGCGAGTTTGCCGCAGCCGTTGAGCCCCACGGCTATCGCGTGACAGCGGTTGACGTCAGTGCCGGCCTGCATCTGAAATCGATCGTCAACTATGTTGGCCGCAATACGCTGCTGCTGACGGAAGGCTATGTTAATCACCCGGCGTTTAGCGGTTTTAACCGCATTGTTATCCCGGAGGAGGAGTCCTACGCCGGAAATACGCTGTGGATCAACGATACCTTAATTACGCCGCAAGGTTATCCCTACACCCTGGGGAAAATCGGTCAACTGGGCATGCCCATCGTACAGCTTGATACCAGCGAATTTAAGAAGATGGATGGCGGTCTGACCTGCCTCTCACTGCGTTTTTAATCATCGCGCCAACTCCGGGGAAACCGAAAATGAAAACACGCCTTGCCGCTTTACTGGCCTGTATGGCGCTGAGCGCGCCGCTGGCCGCCCAGCAGTTTGACACGATCAGTTTTGGTGTTGATGGCGGCTATCCGCCCTTTGACGTTCTGGCCCCCAGCGGGGACATTACCGGCTTTGATATTGATATCGCCAACGCGCTTTGCACGCAGCTGAAGGCCAAATGCGTTTTCGTTAAGCAGCCGTTTGAGAGCATGATCGCCGCCCTCAATGCGCATAAATTCGATGCCATTATCGCTTCGCTCAATATTACCGATGAGCGCAAAAAGGAAGTGGATTTCACCGATCGCTACTATCGCAGCGCGGCGCAGCTGGTGGCGCGCAAAGGGAGCCCGCTGCTGCCGGATGCCGCCAGTCTGAAGGGCAAAACCGTTGGCGTGCAGACCGGCTCCACCCATGAAGCGTTTGCAAAGGCAAACTGGGCCAGTCATGGCGTGAAGATCGTCAGTTACGCTAACCAGGACAACGTTTATCTCGACTTGCTTTCCGGGCGCATTGACGCCTCTCTGCAGGATAATATCCAGGCGGCGACCGGCTTTATTGATACGCCTCGTGGGCAGAAATTTACCTTTGCCGGCCCGGTTATTCAGGATGGCGGCATCTCTTCCGACGTCGGGATTGCAGTCAATAAAGACAACCCGGCGCTGCGCGATGCGTTAAATGGCGCCATTAAGGCAATCCGCGCTGATGGCACCTACGATGCCATCCAGAAAAAATACTTTAGCTTTGATATTTATGGCAAATAAATCGTGAAGGCGAGGGTGCCGGTCGTTGACTGGCGCCCGTTTCTGACCCCCGTGGAAGGCTGAACATGGTCGCAGACTATTTACCATTACTGTTACGCGGCGCGGCGGTTTCGCTGTGCGTGATGTTCTCTTCATTACTGGTGGCCCTGCTGCTGGGGCTGGTTAACGCGCTGATTAAACTGTTTGGCCCGCCGTGGCTGCGGGTGTTTTCTACCGGCTATACCACGCTGGTGCGCGGTATCCCGGAACTGGTGATTATGCTGCTGCTGTTTTTTGGCGGCGAAATGTTGGTGAATCAACTGCTGGGGCTGGTCGGGCTGGGGCCCGTTCGTTTCAATACCTTTATTTCCGGCGTACTGGCAATTGGCTTTGTATTTGGCGCTTACTACACGGAGACGTTTCGCGGCGCGTTTCTTACCGTCGAGAGCGGGCAAACCGAAGCGGCGCAGGCATACGGAATGCGTCCGTGGACAGTATTTCGCCGGGTGATGTTACCGCAGATGCTGAGCTTTGCTATTCCAGGGATCAACAATAACTGGCTGGGGCTGATGAAAGCATCGGCGCTGGTCTCGATCCTCGGTCTGGAGGATATGGTATGGCTGGCCGAACAGGCTGGCCGCGCCACGCAAAAACCGTTTTTGTTCTACTTTCTGGTGTCGCTGATTTATATGGTTATCACCGCGCTTTCCAGCTGGCTGTTTAACCGTCTGGCGAAACGTTATGCCCTGCGTTCTTCAACGGCGGGGGCGACGCTATGAATCTGCAAACCTTTATCGCGGCGATTCCCGGCTATTTATGGAGCGATGGCAACGGCGCGGCGAGCGGTCTGACGGTGACCGCGGAGCTGTTTTTGCTCGCCATCGTTCCCGGCATGGCGCTGGCGATATTGATGGCGGTAGGGCAGGTTTACGGCCCGCGCGCGCTGTCGATACCCATTCGCGCGTTGACCTGGTTTTTCCGCAGCACGCCGCTTTACCTGCAATTGATGCTGATTTATTACGGGCTGTCGCAGTTCGATATCGTGCAGATGGGCTGGCAGAATGACCAGCCATTCTGGCTGCTGTTCCGCGATGCCACCTTCTGCGCCACCCTGGCGCTGGTACTGAATACTTCGGCCTACGTTGCGGAACTGCTGGCGGGCATGATGTTGACTTTCCCGCGCCAGGAGTGGATCACCGGCGAGGCTTACGGTATGGGAAAATGGCAAATTGTCCGCCGTCTTGTTCTGCCTGCCACTCTCAGACGCGGGATCCCGGCGCTGAATAATGAAATGGTCTTTTTACTGCACGCGACATCCCTGGCCAGCACCGTGACATTACTGGACATCACCGGCGTGGCGCGGGCTTTCTACGCCATGACCTATTCGCCGTTTATTCCGTTTCTGATGGCCGCCGCGCTGTATCTGCTTTGCACCTTTATGCTGATTTTCGCCTTTTCACGCGCCGAACGGCGCTGGCTGGCCTTTGTTCGCCGCGGCTGATCAGGTGCGCTTAATGGACTGCAGCTCAGTCAGGGTGACGATTTTATCGACATGGAACTTTTTACTGGTTAGCCATCTGTCCGCCAGCTGGCAGTAGTGGGTCATGCTACGGCAGCCGATGCGCACCAGAAAGTCGAAGCTGCCGCTGACCAGCCAGCAATCCAGCACCTCCGGCGTCTGGCGCATTTCCTGTTCAAACATCGGCTGCGAGCGGCCATGGTCGGCTAGCGCGATTTGCGCCTGAACGATAAAAGCGTGCTCCGGATCGGGCAGTTCAATGATGGCGCTGTAGCCGCGGATAATGCCCTCGCGCTCAAGGCTACGCACGCGTTCCAGACAGGGACGCGCAGTGAGATTTACCTGCTCCGAGAGCTTCTGATAAGAAATGCGGCCATCCCGGCGCAGGATTTCAAGGATTTTATAATCGATACGGTCAAGCCGGGCTTTCTTTACCACAACCAGGACGTCCAATGAGAATTAAACACTATACATTACCTGAGCATGTCCTCAGTGGGCAGCGGCAATTAAGCCATTTTCATTTCGGCGAGCCCGGAACAGGAGAAAAAGTCTATCTGCAGGCGGGACTGCACGCCGATGAAATTCCGGGCATGCTGGTTCTCCATTATCTTAAAAGATTATTGAACCAGGCGGAACGGTGCGGTGAGCTGCGCGGCGAAATCATTCTGGTGCCGGTGGCGAATCCGCCAGGACTGGCGCAGGTGCTGCTCAATAGCGGCATTGGCCGCTTCGATCTCGTAAGCGGGCGTAATTTTAATCGCGATTTTCCCGATCTGGCGGCACTGGCGTGTCAGCGCCTGGACGCGACATCGCCGGTGTCCAGCGCCGGGTACCTGCAACGGGTGCGCGCCGCAATGCAGAGCGCGTTAGCGGCTGAGCCCGTCGGCAACGAGGTTCAGGCGCTGCGCCATCATTTATTGAGCCTCGCCTGCGACGCCGACCTGGTGTTGGATCTGCACTGTGACGATCGGGCGATTTTGCATCTGTACGCCGATCCGGCCTGGCAGAGTGAGGCTGGCGTGCTGGCGGCGTTTCTCGGTATCGGCGTCGTGCTGCTGTCACAGGAGAGCGGAGGTAACTCATTTGATGAGGCCTGCGGCCTGCCGTGGCATCGTCTGGCTGCCCGTTATCCATCGTGGCAACCGCGCCAGCCCGGCTGTATGGCGGTCACCGTCGAGCTGCGTGGTCAGCAGGATGTGAATCACGCCACCGCCTGCGATGATGCCGAACGGCTGTACCGCTACCTGCAATACCGTGGCGTGCTGGCGGGCGTTAAGCCTGCGGTTCCGCCGCAGGAAACGGTGATGCTGCCGTTTTCCGCCGGAGAAATTGTTACCGCCCCGGCGACGGGAATTTTAGTGCAGTTGAAACAGCCTGGTGAATGGGTCAGCCGCGATGATGTGGTCGCTGAAATCATTGATCCGCTCAGTGATAGGGTCAACGCGGTCCGTCCGAAATCGGGCGGTGTGATCTATGCCAGTCGTCGGGCGCCATTTGTGACGTTAGGGGCGGAAATCATGAAAATCGCCGGGGAGCAGCCGTTCAGCGGCGGGGGCGGACTGGCGATGTAAGCGGCAGCGAACCGTCACTTTTATCACCCGCCTGGAAAAACGTCCCTGTCGATCGCCCATATGATCTGGCCGTATAGCTGTGCGCCCCCCGGCGTGGTCAGGACATTAACACGTGAACAGGGGGCTGCAGTTCCCCGCAGGCGCGGGCAATGCGCTGGCAGGCTAATTCCAGCAGGGCATCATCCAGCGCGTAGGCCAGCCGCAGATATCCTGGCATCCCAAATGCGGTTCCCGGGAGGGTGGCGACATGGGCTGCGGTTAACAGGTAATCGGCAACCGCGACGTCATCATGGAGCCGATCGCCCGCCGGGGTCGATTGACCGATCAGGCCGGAGCAATTCGCGAAGACATAAAATGCGGCCTGCGGCGTCGCCGCGCTGACTCCGTTGACCTCATCAATCAGCGCCATTACCCGATTGCGGCGTTGAGTGAGGATAGCCAGCCACTGGGGCAGGAAATCGGCGGGTTGGTTGAGGGCGGCGACCCCCGCCGCCTGCGCCAGCGAACATGGGTTGGAGGTGCTCTGCGACTGCAAAATAGTCATCGCGGAAATTAACCACGCGGGCCCGGCCGCGTAGCCCAGGCGCCAGCCGGTCATGGAAAAGCCCTTTGAGAGCCCATTCACCGTCAGAATGCGATCGCGTAGTCCGGGCGCAATCTGCGCCAGCGTGCAGAATGGTGCGCCGTCGTAGCGCAGCGCCTCATAGATATCATCTGCCAGAATCAGCACCTGCGGTGCGGCCAGCAGCACCTCCGCCAGCGCCAGCAATTCCGCGCGGCTGTACAGCGCTCCCGTGGGATTGGAGGGCGAGTTGAGGATCAGCCAGCGGGTATGCGGGGTAATGGCGGCGGCCAGAGATTGCGGCGTGAGTTTCCAGCCGTCTTGCTCGCTGGTCGGAACGATGACGGGTTCGCCATCCGCCAGCGCGACCATATCGGGATAGGAGACCCAGTACGGCGCGGGGATAATGGCCTGCAAACCACTGCTTAGCGTCGCCTGCAGCGCATTGAAAATCAGCTGCTTAGCCCCCGTTCCGGCAATGATCTCCTGGGGGGTAAAGCGCAGGTCGTTGTCGCGGGCGAATTTATCCATGATGGCGGCTTTCAGGGCGACGGTACCGCCGACGGCGGTGTATTTTGTTTCACCCTGGTGGATAGCGTTGATACCGGCCTGGCCGATCGCCGCCGGTGTGGCAAAATCCAGTTCACCGAGGCCAAGGCTAATAATGTCGATCCCCTGCTGCTGGAGAGCGCGTACCCGATCGGCAATGGCCGCCGTCGGCGATGGGCGAACTCGCCGCATGCGCGGCGCGAGAAATGGTGCTGACATAGTGTTCTCTTTGGTTAAACGCCGCGTTAAATCGGGCGGCGTATTCATCTTTTCAGGAATCTCAGGCCGTTAGCGTGACGCCGCTGCGCGTGTCGGCGGCAAGGCGCAGAAGCTCCGCCCGGGTTTCGGCAATCACTTCCGGGCTGACATCGATCAGCGGCGAACGCACATGTCCGCCGTTGAAACCGCGCAGATTCATGGCGGCTTTCACCAGTTGCGGCTGGCCGTGGCGACGGGCCAGGGCGCGGAAGCCGTACCATAAGCGGTGTAATTCTCTGGCGGTGGCGGCATCGCCTTGCTCCAGCGCCCGGAAGCTGGCTAACACCAGCTCCGGCAGGGCGCCGCTGTTGGTGGTGCTGATCCCGTCGAAGCCGCACATCATGGGGCCTAAAAACGCCAGATCGGAGGCACAGAACAGACGCAGACGGCCGGATAAGCGGTTGGCGATTTGATCGATGACGGTCGGATTGAGATCGCCCTGTTTGATACCCACCACCTGCGGGATATCCGCCAGTTGCTCCAGAAGAGCAGGGGATAAGGTGATGCCGATGCCCGGCGCGTTGTAGACCAGAATCCCGGTTCTGGATAACGGCGCCATTTGCTGGAAAAAGCTTACGATTTGCGCATCGGTGACTTCGGAAACAAAAGGCGGCGTGACCATCGGCAGGCCGCCGAGGTCGCCTGCCAGCGTGGTCAGTTCGCGAACCACCCGGGCGTCGGAACCCGCGCTGCACAGCATAACCGGAACGCGATCGCCCACGACTTGCATAACGTGGCGGAAAATCGCGGCGCGCTCCTCAACGCTGAGCGTCGGGAATTCGCCATAGGTTCCGCCGATCAGGATACCGTCGTAGCCGAGGCCGATGACGCGCTCAATATTGGCGACCAGCCCCGCGAAATCAATATCGCCTTGCGCGGTAAACGGTGTCACGGTGATATTGAAAATTCCGCGCAGTCTTTCACGGCATTCAATCCTGTCTTTCATCTCTCTCTCCTTTACAGGTCATGCCCCTGCGGCATGACGATGGTGTGGTGGTCAGTAACCGGCGTTTGCCTGTCGATGGTGCAATTGCGCACTGTTATTGCGCGTCATTTGTTCATTTATGTCGCAGCGACTTATAGGTGACTCAACTGGCTGAGTGGCCGAATAACGACGCCAGCGGCGGTCAGGCGTTCACGTAAGGTACGGGCGATAGCGACGCCCTGCGGGTTATCACCGTGAACGCAGATGGTGTGCACGGGCATCGGGATCCTGGCGCCGCTGATGGTACGAATCGCTTGTTCTTCAATCATTTGCAGCGCACGGCTGGCGGCACGCTCGGGATCGTGAATGATGGCATCCGGAAGGTGCCGAGGGAGGGTAAGTCCGTTCTCACCGTAGCTGCGGTCCGCGAACACTTCGCAGGCGACGCGCAGTCCGGCCTTGCGTGCCGCCCGTTCTGTCGCATTGTGTGGGGTGGTGACCAGCATCAACTGACGGTCGACGGCCAGAATTGCGCTGACAATGGCTGCCGATAATGCGTCGTCGGTGAATGCCTGGGTGGCCATTGCGCCGTGCAGCTTGACGTGCGTCATCGCATGGCCGCAGGCCCGCGCCACCGCCTGCATGGCCCCTAGCTGATACACCACCATTTTGCCGACATCCGCCGGGCTATCGCCGGTAATGGTGCGCCGGCCAAAGCCCCACAGGTCAAGAAAGCCCGGATGCGCGCCGACATCCAGCCCGCGCGCTTTGGCGTGGGTGACGGTGCGGTGCATCACTACCGCATCGCCAGCGTGAAAACCGCAGGCGACGTTGGCCGACGTCACCAGATCCAGCATGGCTTCATCGTCGCCCACGCTGAATTGACCAAAACTTTCACCCAGATCTGAATTCAGGTCCACTTCTTGCATAATGACTCCTTGAAACACTTGGTATACCAAATGCATGCAATGAGAATGCCAAAGGGTGAAAGCCAACATCACGCTGCTGGCGAGTGCGCCGATAAACGAATGTTTAACGAGGAGAGAGTGAGCAGATGAAACCATCGATCAAAGCAGGCTGTCTGACATTGGGCCTGTTGACCATGAGCTATAGCCTGTCCGCCAACGCGGATGAGCTCTACTTTGCCAGCTGGGGCGGAGCCTACCAGGACGCGATTCGTGAAGCCTGGCTAAAGCCCTTTAATAAAGAAACCGGTATTGATGTCGTCGAAGATACCGACCCGCAGGTCAGTAAACTGAAAGCCATGCAGGATACCAATACCGTTTCATGGGATGTGGTGACGGAAAACAGTTCGCGGCTGGCCCGCGGCATCAAGCTGGGCGTATTTGAAAAGATCACCCCCGAAATGGTCAATCAGCAGCATGTTATCCCCGGCGCGCGCAACGATTACGGTGTGCCGTCTGAAATTTTCTCCACCCTGATCGGCTTCTCCAGTAAAGCCTTCCCGGAAGGTAAACCGCAGCCGAAAACCTTCGCCGATTTTTGGAACGTGAAGAAATTCCCCGGTAAACGCACCTTACAGGATGAACCGGCCACGGTGATCGAAGCGGCGCTAATCGCCGACGGCGTCAAGCCGGAAGACGTCTATAAAACGCTGAGTACCCCGGAAGGGGTCGATCGGGCGATGAATCAGATTAAGAAAATCAAACCCTATGTAGCGAAATGGTGGAAGAGCGGCGCTGAACCGGTGCAGGCGCTCGCCAGCGGCGAAGTGGTGATGGCGCTGGGCTGGAATGGTCGCTTCCAGGCGGGCATCGACTCCGGCGTACCGATCAAAATGTCCTGGGACGATTCCATCGCTCAGGTTGGCTATTTCGCGCTGGTTAAAGGGGCGCACAACCGCGAAGCCGCGCTGAAACTGCTCAACTACATTATTGCGCCGAAACATCAGGCGGAATTCAGCAAGTACATCGCCTATGGCCCGACCACCAAAGATGCGATGCAGTATATCGACAAAGCGCGCCAGCAACGTTTGCCGTCGACGCCGGAACGGCTGCAGCACACCCTGTTTATGGATGCGGGATGGTGGGACAAAAATGGCCCGGCGATCATTGAGCGCTATAACCAGGTTCGCGCGCAGTAGCGGCGGCCTGTTGTGAGTGTGAAGCATATGTTGATTCAGTGAATGACTGGGCGGACGGGACTGCTGGTAGGGTCCCGTCCAGAACGGAGTGAGTTATGGTGGCAACGATATTGACTGACAACCTTACCCCATCCCGGCGGATCCGATGGCCCGGGCTGGCCCTCGTGGCGACGCTACCGTTGCTGCTTTTTTTACTGCTGTTTTTTGTCTGGCCGATTGCCGGGCTGCTGAAGCAAGGATTCCTGGTGCAGGGGCATTTTAGCCTCGAAAACTATCTCCACCTGTGGGATACCCCGATTTATCGCATCGTTCTGGAAAATACGTTTGTTATCGCGACGGCGGTTACCATTGGCTGCATTGTGATGAGCTACCCGCTGGCCTGGCTGATGGCTTCGGTGCGCCCGGCGATGGCGAAGCTGCTGTTTTTCGCCGTTCTGCTGCCGTTCTGGTCCAGCGCGCTGGTACGGACCTCGGCGTGGATCGCGCTGCTGCAGCAAAACGGCCCCCTTAACCATCTTTTGATGACCCTGCAGATAACTTCGCAGCCGGTGGCGTTCCTGTATAACTTTACCGGCGTACTGATCGGCATGGTGCACGTGCTGATGCCCTTCGTGGTGTTGCCGCTCTATGCCTCATTCCGCTCGCTGGATAGCTCGCTGCTGCAGGCGGCGCAGAGCTTAGGCGCGGATTCGCTCAGCGTCTTCACCCGTATTATTTTGCCGCTGACGCGTCCTGGCGTCGTTGCTGGCGCGGTAATCGTCTTTATGAACGCGGTCGGTTACTACATTACGCCATCGCTGATGGGCGGACCGGCGCAGCGGATGGTCGCGGAGCTGATATCACACAATATTACCGATGAACTGAACTGGGGGATCGCCGCCGCGCTGGCCTGCGTATTGCTGATCACCACCTTGTTCGCGCTGTGGTTGTTTAATCGCCTGTTTGGTCTCGATAAGCTGATGGGCGGCGCCAGCGGCAAGGGCAGCCAGTCGGTGGTGGTGACGCAACGTAGCGGCGGCGGGCGTATCAGCGCAGGCGCGGGCGTGCTGGTGGCGCTGTTTCTTATCCTGCCGATTGTGGTTGTTATCCCGATGAGCTTCGGCACCACCAGCTTCCCCACTTTTCCGCCGGCGGAATACGGCGTGCGCTGGTACGTCAACTTTTTCACCGATCGAAAATGGATGCTGGCGCTGGGCGAGAGCGTGCGGATTGGGCTGATTGTCACCATTCTGTCAATGGTGCTGGGCGCGACCGCCGCGATGGGGATTCATAAGCTACGCTCGCCGCGCAAAAGCTGGCTGGAGACGCTGTTTATTATTCCCATGTCGGTCCCCGCCATCATTACCGCGGTCTCGCTGTATTATCTGTGCGGACCTTTGGGTTTAATCAACAACTCGGTGGCGCTGATCCTCGGCCATACCGTTCTGGCGACGCCTTACACCTTTATTACGCTGCGTGCGGCGCTGAAAGGATTTGATCCCAGCCTGGAACTGGCGGCCTACAGCCTCGGCGCCAGGCCGTGGCAGATGTTTCGCCGCGTTATGCTGCCGCTTTTGCTCCCCGGCATGATCGGCGGCGCGGTGTTTGCCTTTGTGACCTCCTTTGACGACGTCGTGATGTCGCTATTTTTGACCACTATCCGTAATCGAACCCTGCCGAAGCTGATGTATGAAGGGCTGGCGTTCGATTTTGACCCGACGGTGATTTCGGCCTCCTGCGTGCTGATCGCGGCGACGGCGGGGATCCTGATTATTCAGAGCCTGGTAAAACGTAATGGAGGCAAACATGCGTCAAATGCAGGGTAAAGATGTCACTCTCAACGCCATTCGCAAAACCTACGCTGCGACGGTGGCGCTGCCGCATATCGATCTGAAGGTCGCGCGCGGTGAATTCTGTACGCTGCTGGGCGCTTCCGGTTCCGGTAAAACCACGCTGCTCAAAGTGATTGCCGGATTTGAACGGCCCGATAGCGGCAACGTACTGATCGCCGGTAAGGAGGTGACCCGCGCCCCGATTGCCGATCGCAACATTGGTATGGTGTTCCAGAACTATGCGCTCTTTCCGCATATGTCGGTCTTTGAGAACGTCGCTTTTCCGCTGCGCATGCGTCGTCTGGCAAAAGTCGATATTGAGCGCCGGGTTGGCGAGGCGCTGGCGCTGGTCAGTCTCGAAGAGTACCGCAAACGCCTGCCCGGAGAGCTTTCTGGCGGGCAGCAGCAGCGCGCCGCGCTGGCACGTGCGCTGGTATTTAATCCGGACATTCTGCTGATGGATGAACCGCTCGGGGCGCTGGATAAAAATTTGCGCCAGTCGATTCAGGTTCAGATTAAACAGCTGCACCAGGAACTGGGGCTGACGGTGGTGTTTGTCACCCACGATCAGGAAGAGGCGATGAATCTCTCCGATCGGATCATCATAATGGATAAAGGCGAAATCGTCGGCGATGGCTCTCCGCAGAGCCTTTATCGCCAGCCGGATAGCCGCTTTGTCGCCGGTTTTCTCGGCGAATGCAATTTTATCTCCGGCGAGCGCGACGGAACGCTGGGGGTTCGGCCGGAGCATATGCTGGTCGGGCGCGCCAGCGAGGGGGCGGGCTGGCGCTATCAGGGCAATGTCGTGATGGCGACCTTTTGCGGCCTGCACTGGAAATTATTGATTGCGTATCAGGGACAGATGCTGGTGGCCTATGCGCCGGTAGATCTTCCGTCCGAGGAGCGGATCGCCGGTCAGACCATCAGTTTTGGCTTTCGGCCGGAACAGGCGATGACTTTCAGGGAGTCGGCGTGAACGGCTATCCACGTTTTATTGCGGTGGGTGAACAGGCGCTGTTGGTCGAATTCGGCAACCGCATCGACGATCGGCTTAATGCCCGGGTGCTGGCGCTGGCGGCGGCGTTAAACGGGGTGAGTGGGGTGAGTGAAATCATTCCCACCTATCGCTCCCTGACGATAACCTTTGATCCGTTAACGGTAACCTGTACTGAACTATGCGAACGGGTTGCGCTGTCTCTCGATCCGCCTGCGGCAAACCACTCATCGCGCCGTCGCTGGCGGGTGCCGGTGTGCTATGGAGGTGAATATGGCGAAGATCTGCCCGCCCTGGCGCAGGCGCACGGCTTGAGTCCACAACAGGTGATTGATCTGCACAGCACCGCGCGCTATCGGGTTTATATGGTGGGATTTATGCCGGGGTTCGCCTATCTCGGCGGACTGCCTGAGGGACTGCATACCCCGCGTCGGGCGTCGCCGCGCGCGATGACCCCAGCGTCCAGCATCAATATTGGCGGCCAGCAGACGGCAATCAGTTCGGTGGCGGGCCCCAGCGGCTGGCATCTTATCGGCCGGACGCCGTGGCGTTCATTTGACCCGCAGCGGCAAAGGCCATTTTTGTTTCAGGCCGGGGATGAAGTCAGCTTTGCGCCGATTTCCCCGGCGGAGTTTACCCGCCTGAGCGACGCGTGCCGCGCGGCGGATTGGTTTCCTGAGCCGGAGGTGGCGTGATGGGGTGGCTGGATGTCATTTCGCCTGGACTATTTACCACCGTGCAGGATGAAGGGCGCCGCGGTTTCGCGCATTCGGGCGTACCGGCTTCTGGACCGATGGACATGATCGCGTTTCGCTTAGCCAATGCCGTCGTCGGCAACGGGCCGGATTGCGCGGCGCTGGAATTGACCGCGCTCGGCGGGCGATATCGGGTGACGGGGGGCGAGTGCATCCTCTGTCTTGGCGGCGCGGTTGAGGCGCAGGTGGATGGCCGGGTGCTGGAACCCTGGGTCAGCCACCGGCTGGCGGAGGGCAGCGAACTGGTTATCGGACGGATAGCGCGCGGGCTACGTGCCTACCTGGCGCTGGCTGGCGGCGTGAATGTGCCGCTGGTGTTGGGCAGTCGCGCTACGCTGACCCGCGCGGGGCTGGGCGGCCTGGAAGGACGGGCGCTGGCAAAAGGCGACCGTTTGCCGCTGGGGGAACCGGCCGATATCGGGCGTCGCCGCTGCGCGCATGAGCACCTGGCAGCGCTGTACAGCAGCGGTTCGCTGGCCGTGGTGATGGGGCCGCAGCAGGAGGCGTTCACCGCCGCTTCGTTGCTCACCTTTTTACATGGCCGCTACCGGGTGAGCGCCTATGCCGATCGGATGGGGTACCGGATGGCGGGCCCGGCGCTGGCGCATTTACACGGAGCTGATATGGTTTCCGATGCAGTGGTGCCGGGAAGTATTCAGGTTCCCGGTAATGGTCAGCCGATTATTGCGTTGCACGATCGTCAGACCACCGGTGGATACCCGAAAATCGCCACCTTAATTGCTGCGGATCTGCCGCGCGTCGGGCAACTGCGACCGGGGCAGAGCGTAGCGTTTCGTGCGGTCACCCCACAGGAAGGCGTTGCGCGCTGGCGGCGTTTGCAAACGGGCATCGCCGCCTGTTTACAGCATATTCAATCAACGGAAGTGAGCTGGCTATGAGTGAAACACAGAGTGATGTAGACAATATTTTCCTCAATCCTGGCAGCGAGGATCTGACAGAAGCGACCTATCGGCAGCTACTGGAAATGATCCAGCAGGGACGGATCCCCACTAATGTTCCGCTGCAGGAGCGGACGCTGGCGGCGGCGCTGGGCGTGTCGCGTACGCCGTTGCGTGAAGCGTTCAGCCGTCTGGTTGGCGGCGGTTTCGCGACCCGGGTCGGGCGCGGACAGCTTATTGTGAAAGAGCCCACGCTCCGTGAGTATCTGGAGATTCTGCAGTTGCGCATTCTCCTTGAAGGGGAAGCGGCGTTTGCCGCCGCGATGCGAATGCCGAAGCCCCAGGCGCAAACGGTGATTCGCGCGCTGAGCGACCACCGCCAGGCGCGGGACTTTTCCGCCTCTGAGAACCATCGTATCGATAATCTGGTTCACCAGACGATAGCCGCCCACTGCGGTAACGCCATGCTTGAGCGCATGATTTTTGATCTACGCATTAAGGCGCGCACTTTTGACCAGAACGGCACCGTCGCTCGCTTCGAGCCCGGCTGCCAGGAGCATATTGCGCTAATGGAACGAATTCACGACGGCGACGCGCAGGGGGCCAGAGAGGCGATGGTCTTTCATCTGAGCCAGGCGCGGGCCGGTATTGTGACTCGATTTACTGCAATCTGAGTAGGAAACCAGGGTAATGAACAAACTGAATGAACAGGCGAAGGGCGTCTACATTATTTCCGCCACGCCATTTACCGACAGCGGAGAACTGGATTTAGCCAGCGCGGACAGCCTGACCGACTTCTACCTCGAAAAGGGCGTCAGCGGTATCACTATTCTCGGCATGATGGGGGAGGCGCATAAGCTCACCGAAGAAGAGGCGCTGATCTTTATGCAGCGGGTGCTGGTGCGGGTCAACGGGCGCGTGCCGGTCGTGGTCGGCGTCAGCCATGCTTCCCACCGCCACGTTGAACGTCTGGCGAAAACGGCGATGGATAAAGGGGCGGCAGGGGTCATGCTGGCGCCTGGCCCGAATCTGGTCACCGATCCGCAGGTGGAAAATTACTTTCTCAGCGTTGCGCACCTGCTTGGCGGCGAGGTGCCGATTTGTCTGCAGGACTTCCCGCAATCGACCAAAGTGCATACCTCTGTCCCGGTGATGCTGCGTCTGATTGATGCGCTGCCGCAAATCGTGATGCTTAAGCATGAAGACCTGCCGGGGATGCGCAAACTCAGCCAGCTCCGCAGCCAGAGCGAGACGCTGGGGCTGCGCCGTATCAGCGTGCTGGTGGGTAACGGCGGCCTCTTTTTGCCGCAGGAGCTGGCGCGCGGAGCCGATGGCGCGATGACCGGTTTTGCCTGGCCGGAAATGCTGGTACAGGTCTGTCAGGCCTACGCCGCGGGCGATCCGGCGCGGGGTGAGGATATTTTCGACTGCTACCTGCCGCTGCTGCGCCATGAGTTTCAGTATGGCATTGGCCTGGGACTGCGCAAAGAGGCGCTGCGTCGGCGCGGGGCGATAAAAAGCGCGGCGGTTCGCCAGCCGGGGCCGGTTCTTGACAGTATCGACCAGCAGGAACTGAGCGGGCTGATGGCCCGTCTGGAACGTAAACTCGCTGAAAAAGGACTGAACTGATGGATTTTATGATTGCCGGAAAAACGGCGCTGGTGTGCGGCGCGGGAAGCGGTTTAGGGCGCGCCATCGCGCAGGCGCTGGCCGCCGAAGGCGTCAAGGTCGCGGTGACCGGACGCAATGAAGAGAAGCTGGCCGGGACGGTGAAGCTGATTACGCAGGCTGGCGGCGAAGCCCAGGCCTGGCGGCTGGATCTGGCGGCCCCGCAAACCTTTGATGCGGTCCTCGGCGAGATCCGCCAGCGCTTTGGCGCGATCGCCATTCTGGTGAATAACTCCGGCGGTCCGGCGCCTTCTACCGCCGCGGGCGTGGACCCGGACATCTGGCAACGGCAGTTCAGCGCGATGGTCAGCTCGCTTATTCAGTTGACCGATAAGGTGCTGCCCGACATGCGGGCGAACGGCTGGGGACGCGTTATTACCAGCACCTCTTCCGGCGTGGTCGCGCCAATTGCTAATCTGGGGGTGTCGAATACCTTGCGTATGGCGCTGATGGGCTGGTCGAAAACGCTGGCCGGGGAAGTCGCCGCCAGCGGCATCACGGTGAACGTGCTGGTGCCGGGACGCATTGCCACGGAGCGCGTGGGTCAGCTTGACGCCGCCCGCGCCGGGCGGGAAGGGGTGAGCGTCGAGACGGTGCGCAGTAAAAGCCAGCAGACGATCCCGGTCGGGCGTTACGGTCGACCGGAGGAGTACGGCGCGGCGGCGGCGTTCCTCGCCAGCCAGCAGGCATCGTTCATCACCGGCAGCGTGTTGCGGGTTGATGGCGGGATGCTCCCCTCTCTTTAGCGCCTGGCCCATTAGGGCTATTTTGCTTGTCATTTTGAACCCGGGCAGTGCTCAGAATCCTCACGTACTACGTGTACGCTCCGGTTCTTCCGCGCTGACCGTGTTCAAACTGTCTGCGCCAATAACGTCTACCTGGATAGGCTCTTAGTATGGAGAATGGCGATGAATAAGGTGATGCATGGTGCGACCCGGGTGCTGCGGGACGTGTTGCTCTTTGACGGCGGCGGCGAGCCACCGGTACCGGCGGATGTGGCGATTGCCGGGGAATATATTACCGCCATTGGCGCGCCCGGTTCTCTTGTCGGGGAACATATTATTGAGGCGCAGGGGCTGGCGCTGGCGCCGGGGTTTATTGATGTTCATACCCATGACGATCGGGCGTTGCTCATGCCGGGAATGATGAGCGCCAAGCTCTCGCAAGGGGTCACCACGGTGATTACCGGCAACTGCGGCCTGAGCCTGGCGCCAGCGCAGATGGCGCACGTTCCCGCGCCGCTGGATCTGATAGCCACTCCCGAGTGGCTGCGCTTTCCCCGTTTCGCCGACTATCTGGCGGCATTAACCAACAACGGGATTGCCGTCAACGCCGCCTGCATGGTGGGCCATACCACGCTGCGCGCCAGCGTGATGGGCGATTCGCTGACGCGTAGCGCCAGTGAAGATGAGTGCGCCCGGATGCGCGAACGGCTTGAGGAGTCTCTGGCCGCTGGCGCTTTTGGCTTCTCTACCGGCACCTTTTATCCCCCCGCGCGGGCGGCGACTATCGATGAGATTGTCGCGGTGGCCGAGCCGCTGGCGCGCTACGGGGCGTTGTACGCCACGCATATGCGTAACGAAGCGGAAGCGGTGCTGGAGTCGCTGGAAGAAACCTACGAGATCGGCCGTCGGTTAGGGGTGCGGGTGTTGATTTCCCACCATAAATTGGCCGGGGTGAAAAACCATGGCCGTTCGCGGGAAACGCTGGCCAGCATTCAGGCTGCCCGCGCGCGCCAGCCGGTGTCGCTGGATTGCTACCCCTATAACGCCTCATCCACCACCTTAAACCCGGCCTTTATCGCCAGAGCGGCAAAAGTACTGGTGAGCTGGTCGACGCCGCATCCGCAGCATGCCGGACGACTGCTGGCCGATATCGCCGCCGACTGGGGCGTCAGCGATGAAGCGGCGGCGCAGCGGCTGATGCCCGCCGGGGCGATCTATTTCATGATGGATGAGGACGATGTCCAGCGTATTCTGGCGTTCCCGCCGACGATGATTGGCTCTGACGGCATGCCGCATGATGAGCATCCGCATCCGCGTTTATGGAGTACCTTTCCCAGGGTGCTGGGGCATTACAGCCGCGAGCTGGGGTTGTTCCCGCTGTACACGGCGGTGAATAAGATGAGCGGCCTGCCCGCCGCGGAGCTGGGCATCGCCCGTCGCGGGCGGATCGCCGTTGGATATTATGCCGACCTGGTGCTGTTTAACCCGCGGACGGTGCAGGATAGCGCGACTTTTGCGCAACCGTGTCTCCGGGCCGAAGGGATCGAAAAAGTGTGGGTGAATGGTCAACTGGCCTGGGCCGAGGGCGAAATCCGCCATCAGACGGCAGGGCAGGTGATTCGTCGGTAAAGAAGTGCGCCGTTCACCGGTATCGTTCAGCCTTAACGGCTGGCTTCCGGCGAACGGCGGGGATTATGCCGCCGGGATCGCGCTGTGCAAAAAGTCGTTCACCGTTTTCATGCACAGTTCCCGTTCTTCCACATGCGGCATATGGCTTGAGGCGTCGAAAATTGTCCACCGCACGTCGGGAATGTGGTCCATAAAGGGCTGCACCACCTCCGGCGTCGCTTCATCGTAACGCCCGGAAATCAGCAGGACCGGTACCGTAATCCGCGCGAGTCGGTCGATAATGGTCCACGCTTTCATGCTGCCGATCACATGGAATTCGGTGGGGCCGTTCATCGCGTGATAGACCGTCGGGTCGGCATCCATGGCATCAAAGGTGCGCCGGACTTCCGGCGGCCAGGGATCGAGCCGACAGACATGGCGTTGATAAAATACCTGGCTTGCCGCCTTATATTCCGCGCTGTCCAGCGTGCCCGCTGCTTCATGGGCCAGCAGCGTTTGCTGGACGTCGGCGGGCAGCTGCGCGCGGAGCGTTGCCGCGCCCTGTAACCACAGCGCCATTGAGGCCGGGGAGTTGGCGATAACCAGCGCTTTTAACCCCTCAGGCTGCCTTACCGCGTGCTCTGCGCCGAGCATGCCGCCCCATGACTGGCCGAGCAGGGCGTAATTATCGGCAATATTGAGATGTTGCAGCAGATTGTCCAGTTCGTCGAGAAACAGCGCTGGTTGCCAGAAGTCGGCGGGCTGCTGCGGGAGATGGGTTGAACGCCCGTTGCCTAACTGATCGTAGTGGATCACCGCCCGCCCGGTAAGGGCGATATCGCGGAACGCATCGACATAATCATGCGTACACCCCGGCCCGCCGTGGGCGATGACCAGCGGCGTCAGCCCGCTATTGAGGTCGCCGCAAATACGAAACCAGGTTTGATAGCGCCGAAACGGGGCGTAGCCTTCGCTGATGGTATACATGAATCATCTTTACCCTGCTATGTGAACTGGCTTTCAGGGTAAAGGCTGGCGACCGGCGCTGAACACTAGCAAAAATGCTAGATCTTAGCTGTCGAGCAGGCGGTAGTGCAGGGCGCGGACCACCGCCTGCACGCGGTTGCTGGCGCCCAGCTTTTTCGCGGCGGTATTCAGATGCAGCGTCACCGTCGCCACCGAACGATGCAGCTTACGGGCAATCTCCTTGGCGGTCAGTCCTTCGGCGGACCACGCCAGGCATTCGCGCTCGCGGTTGCTCAACTTCACGTGACGGCAGGTGAGCATGGTGCTGTCGAACAGCGGAAAGGCCGATTCCTGGAACTGGTGGGCGATCAGCATCAATTGCGCCAGGGTGGCGCTGATTTCTCGCTCCTGACGCGGGCCGGTGTGAATACCGGTGAGGGTGACGAAGCCGCCATTGGGCAGATGCAGGGGAACCGTTGCGCCGCAGGGCATATTGTGTTCGCGCATATAGTCGGTGACGGCGGCGGCCTGATGGCCGAGCCTGCCGCGCAGTATGCTACTGTCTGACCGCTGATAGGACCAGACAAAGGGCGCGCAGCTTTCCAGCGCGCAGTGCTGCACCGGATCAACCTGATAATATCCGTGTTCGCACCATAGCTGGCGCATATCCTCCGGCACATTGCAGGTTTTTAGCAGCGACGGCGTAATCAGATCCCCTTCCAGTGAACGCGGGACCGGCGTGTAGTCGTAAATGACCGCGTCAAATCCCAGCGTCCGGGTATGCTGAAAAAGTCCGCCGAATGCCTCCTCCAGACTGTTCGCCCGGACGCTGCCGGGGCGTTCAAACTCCAGTCGCATATAACCCCCTTCACGTTAAAACGAGACCGGCGACGGGCACGATTTGTGCAAATCCGCCAGTTACTCAGCCTGAGGTATGCAATTCCGGTGCCGTCCCGGCGCGGCGCAAAACTAGTATTTTTGCTAACTGTTCAGTTTCCGGCGATGCCGTTAGCGTTAAAGCAACCCCGGTAGCCGGAACCATCGACGATGAGGAGCACAGTATGTGGAGCGAAATAGCGGCCGATCGATGCCATAACATTACGGTGGATGGTTATAACGTCGTGGCGTATCAATTTGGCGACGGCGAGGAGACCGTTCTCTGCCTCAACGGCGGGCCGGGATTGCCGTGCGACTATCTGCGCGAAGCCCACGCCTGTCTGAAACAGCACGGTTATCGGGTGATTGCATTTGACCAGTTGGGTACCGGAAAATCCGACCGCCCCGATGATGCCAGCTTATGGACGATGGCGCGCTACGTGCGAGAAGTGGAAACCGTCCGTCAGGCGCTGGAGCTCGGCCCGGTACACCTGCTTGGTCATTCGTGGGGCGGCTGGCTGGCGATTGAAGTGGCATTGCACCATCCTGGCGCAATTCGTTCGCTGATTCTGGAAAACACCGTTGCCGATATGCCGCATCTGGTGCAGGAACTGAATCGTCTGCGCGGGGCGCTGGGGGCGGAAACCGTTGCCATGATGCAGCGCTATGAAGCGCTGGGCTGGTTGGATCATCCGGCCTATCAGGCGGCGATTACTCTGCTGAATTATCGCCACGTTTGTCGTCTTGACGTCTGGCCCGACCCGGTTAAGCGCTCGCTTGAGGACTGGAATATGGGGCCTTATACCACCATGCAGGGGCCGAACGAATTCCTCTATACCGGGAATTTAAAAGCGTGGAACCGTAGCGCTGAGCTGGCCTCAATTCGCGTACCGTGCCTGATTACCAGCGGACAGCATGATGAGCTGACCCCCGCCTGCGCCCTGAAAATGAAACAGGGGCTGGCAAATGCCGAAATCGCGATTTTTGCCAACAGCAGCCATATGCCGTTTTACGAAGAGCCGCAGGCCTACTATCCGGTGCTGCTCGACTTTCTGGCGCGTCAGCGCGATGCGGGAGGCTGTTGATGCATCGCTACCGATTTTTGCTTTTTCGTCCGTTACAGCTGCTGCCGGTTCTGCTCGGCATTAGCCTGATTACCTTCATGATGGTGCGCGCGATCCCCGGCGATCCGGCGCGGATTCTGCTGGGCGTCCGTAGCACGCCGGCGGCGCTGGCCCGCATTCGCGCGCAGTTTGGTCTGGATGAGCCGCTATGGGTGCAATATGGCTATTTTCTGCGCAACCTGCTGCAGGGAGAACTGGGGAAGTCGATTGTTTACCGGGTCGATACCCTGAAGCTGATCGCTTCGCGTCTGGAGCCGACGCTATGGCTGGTGCTGGGCAGCGTTCTGCTGGCGATTGTGTTGACGGTGCCGCTGGCGGCCATTGCCGCCCGCCAGCGCGGGCGTCTCGCCGATCGGTTGATTCGCCTTTTTACCACCGCCGGGCTCGGGTTTCCGGCGTTCTGGCTCGGCATTATGCTGATTCTGCTGTTCAGCATCGTACTCGACTGGTTTCCGGTCTCCGGTTACGGCAGCGATTTTTTAGACCGCATGCACCATATGGCGCTGCCGTGCCTGACCGTCGCGCTGGCCCTTTCCGCCGTATTGATTCGTAACCTGCGCGCCAGTCTGCTGATGGAAATGAGTAGCGACTATGTTGTGGCGGCACGGGCGCGCGGGCAGCAGGAAAGGCGCATCTTCTGGCGGCATGTGCTGCCGAATTCACTGGTGCCGACCATCAATCTGCTGGCGGTGAACATTGGCTGGTTAATTGGCAGTACGGTGGTGATTGAAAGCGTGTTCGCTATCCCCGGCCTGGGGCAACTGCTGGTAAAGGCGATTTTTAGCCGCGACTACATGGTGGTTCAGGGCGTGGTGATGGTCTTTGCGCTGGCTACCGTGGCGGTCAGCCTGCTGGCGGATCTGCTGACCGTCGCGCTCGACCCGAGGATAAAACTATGAAGGCGATAGCTACCTTGTCCCGTTTGCGGCGCCGGGCTATTCCGCGCCAGCAGGCGTTATACGCCGGGCTGGCGATTGTTGGCTTGTGGCTACTGATCGCCTGTCTGGCGCCGTGGATAGCGCCGTTCGATCCGATTAATCAGGATGCGGCCGCGGCCCTGTTGCCGCCGGGCGGCGCGCATCCCTTCGGCACCGATAACTTTGGTCGCGATGTTTTTTCTCGCGTGCTGTGGGGCGCGCGGATAGATCTGCAGATCTGCCTGTTGGGGGTGCTGTTTCCCTTTATGCTCGGCACCACCCTCGGCGCGCTCTCCGGCTATTCTGGCGGCGTGGTTGACGCGCTGGTGATGCGCATTATCGATATCGTGCTGGCTTTTCCCTTTCTGGTGCTGATGCTGGCGATCATTGCCATTCTCGGACCAGGGCTGAGCAGCTTTTATATCGCTATGGCAATGGTCGGCTGGGTCTCCTACGCCCGACTGGTGCGCGCCCAGGTTCTGACCCTTAAACAGCGCGATTTTATTCTGGCGGCCCGCAGTCTGGGCTACGGCCATCTGCGCATTTTGTTCCGCCATCTGCTGCCGAACGCCCTGACCGGAGCCATCGTTTTTTCGATGTCCGACTGTGTCCTGGTGCTGCTGAACGGGGCGTCGGTGAGTTATCTGGGGCTTGGCGTACAGCCGCCAACCGCCGAATGGGGCGTGATGGTGGCGGAAGGGCAGAGTTTTATTACCACCGCATGGTGGATAACCACCTTTCCGGGCCTCGCTATCGTGCTGCTGGCGATGGGGTTTAGCCTGCTGGCCGACGGGCTGGGCGATAAATTAGGAGAACGTGTATGAGCCTGCTGGAGGTGAATCACCTGACGGTCACGCGCGGTGAAAATATCGCGCTGGTGGATGATGTTTCGTTCACGCTTGACGTCGGGGAGATGCTCGGCCTGGTCGGTGAGAGCGGGTCGGGGAAAACCGTTACCTGTCGGGCGCTGATGCGTCTGTTGCCGGGAGCCGGATTGCGGATCACCGGCGGTGAGGTGCTGCTGGGGGGACGGGAGATATTGTCCCTGAGTGAAAGGCAAATGTCGGCGCTGCGCGGCCGGGAAATCGGCATGATTTTCCAGAATCCCACCAGCCACCTGAATCCGGTGATGACCATCGGCGAACAGATTGCCGAAAGCCGCCGCCTCCATTTCGGCGCCAGTCGTCGTCAGGCGCGGGAGGATGCGCTGGCGCTATTGCGCCAGGTGGGGATCCCCGATCCGCAAAACCGGCTCAATAACTATCCGCATGAGTTTTCCGGCGGGATGCGCCAGCGGGCGATGATTGCCGTCGCCCTTGCGCCGGAGCCTGCGCTGTTGATCGCCGATGAACCGACGACCGCGCTGGACGTAACCGTGCAGATGCAGATTTTGCGTCTGCTCAGCGACCTGCGCAGCGAACTGGGGCTGGCGATCGTTATGATCACGCATGACCTTGGCGTGGTGGCGCAAACCTGCGACCGGATTGCGGTGATGTATGGCGGCCGGTTGTGTGAGGTTGGCGATAAGCGTGAAGTGCTGGCCGTGCCGCTGCACCCCTATACCCGCGGGCTGATCGACTGTCAGCCCGCCAGCGAAGGTGGACAGGGGCGGTTAATGACTATCGACGGGCAGCCGCCGGTTGCCGATCACTTTCCGCCAGGCTGTCGCTTTCACCCGCGCTGCCGCCGCGCAGATGAAGCCTGCCAGAGCCAGCCTTTACTGCATTACCGGCAGGGTAGTCAGAGCCATGCGGCCGCCTGCCATCATATATTGCCTGCGCTCACCCGGCGGGAGGGATAATGGTTCACGCTCACTGGCCGTTGATGGAGGCCGATAATCTGTCCGTCACTTTTCCGGTTTCCGGCGGGCTTTGGCAACCGAAACGGGTCGTACATGCGGTCAATCAGGTCTCGTTGCAAATCTATCCCGGCGAGACGCTCGGTCTGGTCGGCGAATCCGGTAGCGGAAAAAGTACCCTGGGACGGGCGCTGTTACAGCTTGAGCGGGTCGCCGGCGGAGAGGTGCGCTTCGAGGGGCAACGCATCACCCACGGCCTGACCAGCGATATCGCCCGCTTGCGGCAGCAAAGCGCGATGATTTTCCAGGACCCCTTTGCGTCGCTGAATCCGCGTCAGACCGTGGGGGAAAGTATTGCCGAGGTGTTGCGCGTACATCGGAAGGTGGCGCGGGGCGAGGTTGACCGGCGGGTGGCGGAGCTGCTCACCCAGGTGGGTCTGCGTCCGCAGCAGGCCAGCGCGAAACCGGCTCAGCTTAGCGGCGGTCAGTGTCAGCGTGCCGGTATTGCCAGAGCGCTGGCCATGGAACCCCGCCTGATTGTGGCGGATGAATGCGTCGCAGCGCTGGATGTTTCCATTCAGGGACAGATTGTCAATTTATTAATGACGCTGCGCGAGACGATGGGGCTGGCGATTCTGTTTATCGCTCACGATCTGGCGATTGTTCGTCGGCTCTGCGATCGCGTTGCGGTCATGTACCTCGGACGGATCGTGGAAGAGGGGCCTGCGGAAGCGCTCTTCACCCGGCCGTTGCATCCCTATACCGCCGCGTTGGTCTCGGCGATCCCGGAAATCGACCCGGACAAACCGTTGCCGAAGAATATGCTGGGAGGCGAACCGCCCAGCCCCGTCGCGGTGCCGCAAGGCTGTGCATTTCATCCGCGCTGTCCTTATGCGCAGGTGCAGTGCCGCACCGACGCTCCACCAACCCGGCAGATTGCCGACCGCACTTATGCCTGCGTACTTAACCACACAGGCGATGAGACCGTTTTTCCTTTGACTGGGGGATCTTTTGATGAAGCACAGGCATGTTAAGTTACTGGCGGCCAGCGTTTTTCTGGCGCTAAGCGTGGTAAGCGAAATGGCGCAGGCGGCGGGGGTATTGAGCATAGGCCGTCGCGAGGACAGCACCACTTTCGATCCCATAAAATCGGCGCAAAACGCCGATAACTGGGTCTTTTCCAACGTCTTCGACCCGCTGGTGCGAGTCGATAAAACGGGGACGAAACTGGAGCCGGGCGTGGCCGAGAGCTGGACGGTTTCCCCGGATGGTAAGGTGTATACCTTTAAAATCCGCGATACCAAATTTTCCGACGGGACGCCGGTTACCGCCAGCGATGCGGCTTTCAGCCTGATGCGTATCCGTGATGATGAGGGGTCGCTGTGGCGTGATTCGTATAGCATTATCGCCAAAGCGGAGGCGCCGGATCCCCACACGCTGGTGGTGACGCTGAAATCCCCTTCTGCGCCATTTTTGTCGCAACTGGCGTTGCCCAATGCTTCGGTGATTTCACAAAAAGCGATGGAGGCGGAAGGTGAAGAGGCATTTGCTGAAAAACCGGTGGGGTCCGGCGCGTTTAGCGTTAAGGAGTGGCAGCGCGGTGAAAAAATCGTGCTGGTGAAGAATCCTTACTTCTGGCAGGCGAAAAATGTCAGCCTGGATGGCGTGGAGTGGTTAACGATCCCGGATGATAATACCCGTATGCTGAAAGTGCAGGCGGGCGAACTGGATGCCGCGCTGAACGTGCCTTTCTCGCGCATTGCGTCATTACAGAAGGACGCGAATCTGAAGGTTGAACTCAATCCTTCCACGCGCGAAGATCATCTGCTGATCAACCATTCTCACGGCGCGCTGGGTAAAGTGGCGGTACGTCAGGCGCTGGACTTTGCGATTGATAAAGACGCGATCGTCAAGACCGTGACGTTTGGCTATGGCCAGGTGGCGAACTCCTATATTCCGGCCGGGGCGCTTTACCACTACGCGGACAATCTGCGGCGGCCATACGATCCGCAAAAGGCAAAGCAGATGTTAAAAGCGGCGGGGGCCGAGAACCTGAAGCTGAATTATGTGGTGAACGCCGGGGATGAAGTGGACGAGCAAATCGCCATTTTATTGCAACAGCAGCTGGCGAAAGCCGGGGTGACGGTCAATTTACAAAAGGTCGATCCGAGTCAGAGCTGGGATATGCTGGTTGCCGGGGATTACGATATTTCAGTGATGTACTGGACTAACGATATTCTCGACCCTGACCAGAAAACCACCTTTGTACTTGGCCACGACGCCAATATGAACTATATGACCCGCTATCATAACGAGAAGGTGAAAGCGCTGGTGGCCGCCGCGCGCGTCGAAATGGATAGCAAAAAGCGCGAACAGATGTATATCGATCTGCAAAAAATGGCCAAGGCCGATGTCAACTGGATCGATCTGTATTACAGCCCGTACCGCAACGTCAGCCGTAAAAATATTGACGGTTTTTACCAGAATCCGCTGGGCCGATTCTTCCTTGAGGATACCGTCAAAAACTAATGCCTCTTGCGCCGGTCGGCTTCAGTCGCCGGCGCTTTTTTGATCGTCCCTGATACCCGCCCGGATTGATGTACATCAACGTGCAGATTAACTTTTCCTGTAAAAACTAAAAAACAGTTGTGACCGGTCCGGCATTTATTCAATCTATGCGGTGAATATTTAATGTGCGCTAATACATAGAATATATGTGCATTAAATCAACAGGTTAAATAAATCAGGGGTTAATTTTTGTGGCAAGTGCAAACAAACTCACGCTGTTCATCGTCATTTTCATGTTGTTGGGTATCCTCTCCGGCGCGGCCATCCACGCATACGCAGCGCCAGCCGCCATCACCGCATGGTCAGAAAACATTACGCTGCTCACCGACGTGTTCCTGCGCCTGATTAAGATGGTGATTGCGCCGTTAGTCTTCAGTACATTGACGGTCGGCATTATGCGTCTTGGCGAAACGGCGACCATCGGGCGGGTCGGCGGTAAAGCGATGGTGTGGTTTATCACTTCGTCAATTCTGTCCATTCTGGTCGGGCTGGTCATTGTCACCCTGGAGCATCCTGGCGCCGGTTTGAACCTGGCGATCCCTCAGGCGTCTGTGGATACCGGGCTGGCGGTGAGCGGGATGAGCTTAAAAGGTTTTCTGACCCATACCATCCCGACCAGCATTACAGAGGCGATGGCCAACAACGAAATTCTGCAAATTGTGGTGTTCTCAATGTTCTTCGGCATTGCCGGGGCGTCGCTGGGAGAAAAATTCAATGCGCCGCTGGTGGCGGCGCTGAATGTGGTTTCCCATATTATGCTGAAGGTGACCGGATACGTGATGTATGTGGCACCGCTGGCGATTTTCGCGGCCATTTCTTCGGTTATCGCCGCTCAGGGATTGGGGATACTGCTTAACTACGCTTCATTTATCGGCGGTTACTACGTGGCGATCCTGCTGACCAGCATGGTGCTGCTGGCGGTGGGCTATATGGTGTTGAAAAAAGAGGTGTTTCGCCTGCTGAATATGCTGAAAGACCCGGTACTGGTGGCGTTTACCACCAGCAGTTCCGAAGCGGCCTATCCGAAGACGCTGGAGCGCCTGGTGAGCTTCGGCTGCTCGCGCAACATCGCATCGTTTGTGCTGCCCATCGGTTACTCCTTTAACCTCGTCGGCTCGATGGTCTACTGCTCTTTCGCCGCGATGTTTATCGCGCAGGCCTATAACGTTCAGCTTAGCTTCGGCGAAATTAGCGTGATGATGCTGACGCTGATGCTGGCGTCGAAAGGGATTGCCGGGGTACCCCGTTCCGCGCTGGTGGTGCTGGCCGCGACAATTCCGAGCTTCAATATTCCGGTGGCGGGTATTTTGCTGCTGATGGGCATTGACCATTTCCTCGATATGGGGCGTTCAGCGATTAACGTGCTGGGTAACGGTATCGCCACCGCAATGCTGTCAAAAAATGAAGGCTTACTGGAGGAAGAGGTCACGGAGAGCGAAGCCGGATCTCAGCAGGTCGAAGCCTGATAAACATGCGCCCTCTGCGAGGGGGGCGTTCATGCCGGGGATAAAGCGGGTTTGAAAAAAGAGGCCCCTGACAGGCACGCGAGGGGCAATGTGACGAAGTGAATAATCCTCGATAAAGAGGTTTTTTTTATTGTATTTCTACCAGACTGCACGTTGCAGAATGTATTAGCGGCGGTATCGTCATACCAGAAAACCCGGTCATGTTACATGCAGTCAGTAACGACTGAATAGATGTTTTTCATCCCCTTGATATATTTCGGAATCCCTTGTCAAATAACCTGTCAGATTCCTAATTTCGCCCCGCATTCCGTTATTGATGATTGACTCTGGGGCGATTACCAGCGCTCTTTCAATAAATTAATAAATTGAAAAAAGTCATAATTATTATTAAGGCGATATTTTTCCATGATTTTACTTTTGTGCCAGACGATAGTTTTGGGCGTCACGTTGTGAAGTGCGGATATTTTACCGATGTCGAAGCCATGAATAATACCGCTGGCAACGGCGACCTGCGATCTTGATAGCATTTTATGCGGGCAGTTGCTGCATATTAGCTCAGAAGTGGCTGTTGGCGTTGGCGGCAGGTTTTCACTCTTTTTCAGTTCCCCGGCAATAATGTCAAACATTTTATTAATAGGCACGGATTTGATTGAGACAAAGGTAACGCCCTTCAGACAATTAACAATGCGTTCCTTTTCCGGCAGCGGGTCATAGCTGTGTAATATAATCACCGAACTGCCCGTTTTGCGGTTTTTTATGCTGGTATTACACAGATAAATCTCGCCGGGGAGAACTTCAGCGATAATCATATCTTTATCTGAAAAATCATTATGCTTATAAGAAAAAGTGACGTGCAGATGACGATTATGGCGGATCAGTTCGTTGATCATTGAAACCAGCGATTCTCTGAGGAAGGTATTTTTGGTATTGATTGCGATGTTAATTTTTTTCATGGCGTTACTTTCCTGATGAATCAACATAACGCCACTCCGTGGCCATACCTCCGGCGTATGCGGTGATTATTGCTATGCAAGTTTTTTATTATTATATTGCCTGGCCTTATTTTCTACGCATTGAGTTCTTGGCTGAAAACGGCAGCTTTTGTTTTTTCCTGTCTCTGAGATAAGAAACAAGACTGTAGACAGAAATGCACAGGCAAAATACGCACAGCAGTAAAGCTAACCATGTTTGCATGGTCATGGTTGGGATCCTTTAATAAATTTATTTGATAGTAAAGCGTACACCGCAGGCACGAGAATATTTTTATATTCATCTACAGGTTGTGCGGGCGGCGCATGGCCCAAAGCGTACGGCAAACTCTTCGCGCGTGGTCATTGCTGAATTCTGCAACAACCTGTTTTCTTTACAGAAAACGTTGCCGGTATGTTCACGACGCCTAATCAATGTAGGAAAAATCCTAGTGGTCCGTCAGTCTCATTCCTCTCATTTCTCTCAAAAAACGAAAAAAGTTACCAAAAAATGCGGAACTCATCCGGTGAGGGGGAAAAGCGAGACAGCAAGAGCCGCCGTCAGCCGGCAACATAACGGCTGCCGGACGGGGAGAGATCAGGAGATGAACGCCAGGCCTTTGCCAAAAATAGCGCGAATCGGCAGCGTGATGCCGTGAAGACGGGCTTTATGCCGCAGGCGGCTGATCACCACGTCAATTCGGTGCAGCTCCGGCTCGCCTTCATCGGTAAACAGAGAGTCGTGTAGCTCAACTTTGCTGCACACTTCATTGCGGTTACGCATTAAGATTTCCAGCAACCGGTATTCCTGCTGGGTCAGCGGCAGGCTCAGCCCCGATGGCGCAATCAACTGATCGGTGTGCAATTTCCACGGGGAGGCGGTTGCCGGCTTTGCGGCGACCGGTAGATTAACCTGTGCTGGTGGTTTTTGCTGCAGAAGCCGAACGCCAAGCGCATGAATGTTATCCGCGAGGGCGGAGAAATTGACCGGCTTAATCAGATAGAGATCGGCGCCGGCATTAAACGCCTGTAGTTTGTCCTGCTCATGCCCTCTGGCAGTAATAACAATCAGCCCGTACTGACCTATTTCATGCAGATAGTCCAGTACGCTAAATCCGTCTTCTCCCGGCAGGCTGATGTCGATGAGCACGATATCGACAGGGTTGCGGTGCAGCTGTCGCCAGAACACTTCGGCGCTGCGTACGCCCCAGACGTCCAGTCCGCGATGGCGTAAAAAGGCCAGCAGTTCGTCGAGTAAATCAGCGCTATCTTCGATGATAGCCACGCGTAACGTCATGATTTGTCCTCCTGCTGTATAGCCGCTGGCAGCGTGAGCGCAAACTGGCATCCGGCAGAGGTATTTTTTGCCAGCGAGAGAGCACCGCCGTGGGCGTGGATGATTTGTCGGGCGACGTACAATCCCAGTCCGGTGCCGGATGCGTTGTTCGCATGCGGTTCGCCGCGTCGATAGCGTTCGAAAATATACGCGACCTGCTCAGGCGGAATACCGGGGCCGTGGTCGCTAATACGGATTTCAATCCATTTTTCCTGCTGAAAAATTTCGACGCTAATCTCCCCGGAAATCGAATATTTGACCGCGTTGTCGAGCAGGTTGGCGATGGCAATACACAATAGCCCGCTATCGATAAACAGCACCGGAGAAGGCGACTCAGGGCCGACGGTTTGCCCTTCAAGGACAACATTTAAATAGTGATCCAGCGACAGATCCACCACAGTTGCAGCCATATAGATGACCGGCAGCAGGGCCGTGTCTTGCTTATCGGGGCTCAGGGCGTAGGAGGAGAGGCGGGCATCAGCCAGGCAATTATCGGTTAGCTGCACCAGACGGTTTGTGGCCCGTTGCATGCGATCGAGGCGCGAACTCTGGGTGAATGTGGCAGCGGACAGGCGCAGGTTTTCCAGCGCTGCCTGAATAACCGCCAGCGGCGTTCTGAACTCATGCGCCACGATGCCCATAAACTGGCGCTGGTGGAAGCTGGCCTCGCGCTCAATCTGCAGTTCACGCGCCAACTGTTTCTTGCGCATCAGAGCGCGATTTTCCGCTTGTACCCGCAGCACGGCGATAATCAATACGATGAAAATATGGACTAGTAATGCGTACTGCCAGGCGGAATAAACCATGTTGTGAAAGGGAATAATACCGTTGATAGAGAGGAGAACCAGCCCGGTACACCCTACGTATAGCGGCGGCAGTATCCCGAGTAACAGCGTTTTCCTATCAACCGCTTTGCGTCGCCACAGGGTCCAGGACGTTATCAGCAGAAGGGGGGCGGCGATAAAGAAAACACCCGCTTTAATTTGCATCGCCAGACCGTAAAACCCCAGCGGAATACTGATTTGCAGAACAATATTCAAACCTATCGCCGCCAGCAGTAGTCGATGCAGGCGCGGCATATTCTTCTTCAGATCAAAGAATTCGCTATGCAGCCACAGGGTGGTGGCATAGCTCATCAGCGATATGCTGCTGATCATGTAATCCTGTACTGGCAGAACGGCGTCGCCAAATAGCCATGCCGGGTAGCCGTGCAGGGCCGCGACCAGCGGATAGTTGAGGGAGACCAGACAGATCCCCCAAAATAAACGGCGGCGCAGTACAATGGCGAGACACAGGGCGATAGCGCTGGCAATCGCCGCGAGGCCGAAGTAGAAGCTCCAGAAGGCGGTAGAGAGCGTGGCCGTATGCACAAACTCTTGTGGTGAGAAGAGGGTCGCCAGCAAAAGAAGGGTACTGGTGCTCCGGAGACGGAAGACCATCTCGTACCCCTCCGCCGTTGGCGGCGGCGGTAAAATCAGCACGCTTTTACGATAGTCGATGTCATTATCCCTGGTGGCGCTGCGATCGCCATACTCTTTTTGTATCCACGGGCCATCACTGCCATAGGGGCGATAGAACACGGTCATATGATCAACATATGACGGGCCAAGCTGTAGCCAGCGCTGTTCGCCGGAAAAATAGTCCGCAGGCAATAACGTCCGGAGCCAGAGGGTCTTTGACGAATAGCCAAACGACGGGATCTGCGCCACGGGTTTCAGCGCGCCTTTGGGTAAGGCGAGGAAGGCGTCCAGCGTCATCGTATTGCTGGCGTCGGTATACCAATAGACCGGAATATCGATCCCCAACTGGCGGACTTCCGCGTGAGCTGGCGTCCCGATGTGCAGGGCAAAAAGGACGCCACACCATGCCCAAAAAGGCAGCCTGCGGTGCATGCGGCCGGGCCCGGCGTTATGGATAGCAAAAACAGCGTACAAACGATTCAATCACGCCCCCCTTGCGGCATGGTTCAATAATATCAACAGGATATTAACGGCCAGACGACCGCAGCCCGAAATCCGGGAAATAAGTGTGTATATCCGTCATACGTCAAGTTGCTTATGCGTTGGTTACGCCCGCTCACCCTTGCTTGTCATTTTGAACCCGGGCAGTGCTCAGAATCCTCACGTACTACGTGTACGCTCCGGTTCTTTCGCGCTGGCCGTGTTCAAACTGGCTGCGCCAATAACACCTGGTGGGATAGGCTCTAAGCAACGCGAATTATTTAGGGTATAGGATGAAACGACGCCGCATTCTGCTGGTGTCGACAATATTATTCCAGCGTTATCTGTAGGCCAAAAAACTGGCCGGATCAGTAGTAGGAAAATTCTTAATTAACGTTAACGTATTCGGAATGGGGGATAAAATGCAAGGCAGAAGTTCAGTCAGAAGATAAAAATTTTTGCTGTTATCCCCGCAACGCGTTTTGTGGGAGAACTGGCGGCAAAGCGTGATGCGGCTGAGATTACTACGCCCGGTTAAAAAACGCGGTTGTTACGTTCGGGCGCGGTGATAACGGCGGCGCGATTAAACACGCCGACGTTATGGTAAGCGTCTGCGGCTAAAATCCGTAGCGGCTGAGGTCAGGGCCGACGGGGACGATACCGTTCGGATTCAGCGCCTTAATAGAGTAGTAGCCCTTTTTGATATGGTCGATATTGACCGTTTCGCGGATGCCGGGAATGGTCAGAATCTGGCGCAGATAGCGGTCGAGATTGCCATATTCCACTAACTTACGCAGATTGCATTTGAACAGGCCGTGGTAGGCGGCATCAAAGCGGATAAGGGTGACAAAAAGGCGAATATCCGCCTCGGTCAACGTCTCTCCGCAGAGAAACTGACGGGTTGCCAGATGCGCTTCAAGCTTGTCGAGCATGGCAAAAACGTCCGTGACCGCCTGCTGATAGCTGACCTGCGTGGTGGCAAACCCCGCCCGGTAGACGCCGTTGTTAAGCTGCGGATAAATCTCCGCATTGAGCTGGTCGATCTCTTCCCGCAGCGCGGCGGGGTAAAGGTCGATATCGTTGCGGGCCAGTTGGCCAAAACCGGTGTTAAACATGCGCACGATATCGGCAGACTCGTTGTTGACGATCGTCGCGGTTTTTTTATCCCACAGTACGGGCACCGTGGCGCGCCCGGTGAATCGCGGATCGGCCCGGGTATAAAGCTGATGCAGCCACTCGGCGTGGTTGAGCGTATCGCGGTCTGAACCCGGATAATCGCCAAAGTGCCAGCCTTCATCCATTAACCAGGGCTCAACGACCGATACGCTAATCACCGCTTCCAGCCCTTTAAGCTTACGGGCGATCAGCGTACGGGAAGCCCACGGGCAGATCAGCGCCACGTACAGATGATAACGATCCGGCTCGGCGATAAACCCGCCGTCGCCGGTGACGCCGGGAGAACCGTCCGGCGTCACCCAGTGGCGAAAGCTGGAGGTCTGGCGCACGAAGCCGCCCTGTTTATCGGTTGCCTGTACCGGGTGCCACTCCGCCGCCCATTTCCCGTCGATCAGCATACGGCCTCCGTTACAGTTTTACTGGCGTTGGTTTCAATGCGTATTTCCCGTCACCGGTCAGCGCCAGAACGATCAGGCCGATAATCCAGAATGCCGGAAATTCCCAGCCACCGTTAGGATTGGTGAAGAAGAACCCGGCGGGACCGTGCACGGTAAAGATGGCGCCCAGCAGGATAGGGATCAATATGACCGCCACGATGCGGGTATACACGCCGAGGATCAGGGCGATCGCGCCAAGGAGTTCAACGGTCATGGTGATATAGGCCAGCCAGCCCGGCAGTCCGAGGGAGGCGAAGAATTTAGCCGTGCCAGCAGGCGTGAAGACAAAGAATTTCAGGCCAAAATGCGCGAGAAACAGAATACCTAAAGCAAGACGCATAACCAGAGCGGCATATGGGGCAGTACGTTGGTCAATCATGATGTAAATCCTCTCCTGTGAGTGTATGCGAAGACTGTACTCGATTTCGTTTGTCTGATTATCCGTGCAAAAGGCGCATGTTTATTTCCATTACGGAAATAATGTCAACAGCGGGCGCGTTCTTCATCATTGGCAAAGACTTCGGCCAGAAAATCGATCATCACCCGGGATTTGTGCGCCAGGTAGCGTGCGGGAGGGAAAACGGCATACAGCGCCAGCGGCGGCGCTTCGTAAGCCGTCAGTAGCGGAATCACGCTACCTTCGTCAATGGCCTGGCGGGCGATAAAATAGGGGAGCCGGGCGATGCCGAGACCGGCGCGGGCGGCGGCCAGACAAACTTCAGCATTGGAAAATTTTAATTTACCGGAGACCGGCTGGGCGTGTAGCTGCTGCCCATCGAGGAACGGCCAGTGCCAGGGATCGCGAAAATTGGTATCGACAATCAGATCGTGTTGGTTTAGGGCGTCCCAGCGCGGCGGTTCACCTCGGCGAGAGAGATATTCCGGCGCCGCGACCACCACGTTGCGGATGGGACACAGGCGGCGGGCAAGCAGCGCGCTGTCGCTCAGATTGCCAATACGTATCGCAAGGTCAAAACCTTCGTCCACCACGCTGACCAGCCGATCGGAGAAGCTGACGTCGAGCTCGATATCCGGATAACGGTGGGCGAAAGTAACCAGATGCGGGGCCAGTTGCGTGGTGCCAAAGGTCACCGGAGCGGAGATCCGCAGCCGCCCGGAGGGGGCGTTGGCGATATTCCGCACCGCGTCGTTGAGTTCATCGTAGTCAGTCAGCAACTGGCGGATGCGCTCATAGTAGGCCAGCCCGACATCAGTCGGCGTCAGTGAGCGGGTGCTGCGCCTTAACAGATTGACGCCCAGGCTGCGTTCGAGGCTGGAAATAAGTTTCGAGGCCTGGCCGTGACTGGTACCGCAGCGCTGGGCGGCGAGAGTAAAACTGCCGGTTTCCATTACCGCAACGAACATTCGATCGCAATCCAGCCGTTCCATAAGATTTTCCTGAGGTGTATTGTCAGTGGTGGCACTATAGCAAAGGAGAAGGCGCTGGACACGTCATCGCCTGAGCGGAGGGCCCGGTTGCAGAGGCCTCAGCAGGGGTGAGGCGACGAAAACGGGCGTTTCTTTGCGCGGATTTTATTTATATCAAAGAATCCCCGGGCGACTCTGTTATGTTGGCAATTCTGCCTGGAAAATGTCCAGGTTAATTATTCATGTGTTGTGGAAGGGGACCTTACAGGATGACGACAAAATCGCTAACGCTGTCTTTGGATGAACAACAGTCAATTCCTTTGAGTACGGTCTCGGGAACGCTGGGCCATGTCGGCATGGATATCCGTCCGCTTGCGCCGCTCGGGATATGTAGTTTTGACCCCGGCTTTACGAATACCGCGGGCTGCGCGTCGGCGATTTCCTATATTGATACCGAAAAGAGCATTCTGCTGCACCGGGGCTATCCGGTTGATCAACTGGCCCGCCAGTGCGATTTTCTTGAGGTCGCCTGGATTTTGCTGCAAGGGGATGCGCCAGACGAAGCCAGCTATCAGCAATTTAAAGAAAATATTACTCGCCACAGCCTGGTGCATGAGCAGATTGCGCGTATGTGCAGCAGTTTTCGTCGCGATTCCCATCCTATGGCCTTAATGTGCGCCCTGGTGGGGACGCTGGCGGCGTTTTATCACGATGTGCTGGATGTGGAAAACCCGGCGCACCGCGCGCTGGCCGCTACCCGTTTGCTGTCGAAAATGCCGACGCTGGCGGCGATGAGCTATAAGTTTTCCATTGAGCAACCGGCGCAGTATCCGCGTAACGATCTCTCCTACGCGGGGAACTTCCTGCATATGCTGTTTGCCATTCCGGCTGAGGATTATCAGCTCAATCCGGTGATTGAGCAGGCGATGAATCAGATTCTGGTGCTGCATGCCGACCACGGGCAGTGCGCCTCAACCACCACGGTGCGGGCGGCGGGCTCGTCCGGCGCGAATCTGTTCGCTTGTATCGCCGCAGGGCTGGCTTCCCTGTGGGGGCCAACTCACGGCGGGGCGAACGAAGCCAGTATGCGCATGCTGGAGGAGATTAACACCGTTGATCAAATCCCCGCGTTCCTCAGTAAAGCGAAACGCGATCCGCAGGCGTTTCGCCGTCTGGGATTCGGTAATTCCCGCTATCGCAACCTCGACCCGAGAGCCGCTATTCTGCGGGAGACCTGCCATCGGGTGCTGAATGAGCTGGGGATGTCTGATATGCCGCTGCAGGTGGCGATGGCCCTTGAAGAGGTGGCGCTGACCGATCCGTACTTTGTCGAGAATGGCCTGTCGCCCAGCGTTGATTTCTATACTGCGGTGATCCTGAAGGCGATGGGGCTGCCTTCGTCAATGTTTGTGGTGGTTACCGCCGTCGGCAGAACGCTCGGCTGGGTGGCGCACTGGAATGAGATGCATGAGACGCCGCTGAATATTTATCGTCCGCGGCAGATTTATACCGGTGAGAAAATGCGGGATTACGTTTCGCGCCGCAAAGGGTGATGTTGCACGTATTCTAATCCACAGGTGTGGAGACAGACGCGGCCTGGCGGTGTATGGAAAGACGCAGTGCTGGCCCGCTGCCCCCTCACATTCTGGTTCAGAGGGCTGTTCCGTTCACTGTGAATACGGAGATAGTGAGTAGGCCGGGTAAGGCGTAGCCGCCACCCGGCAAAAATGCGGGCACAATAATTTCATACAGATTCGGCATCACGCTTAAACCTGCTTCACATTCTGGTTCCGTGGGCTGTTCCGTTCACTGTGAATACGCAGATAGTTTTTCTGACCCTTGCGAGTGAACGGGCAGGGGGACGTTTCGCCCGTCCCCCTGCACCCCCGGCATGGCGCTGGAAACCTGCCGCTGCGCGGTCCGCTCCACTCCGGCTTCATCTGGCGGACCGGGCGGGACTCGACGTCCCTGTCTCGACCCACCCTCTGGCCGCCGTCCTGGCGGCCAGTCCTGGATGTGCGCCTGCGTTCCCGCCAGGTTTCCCTGATGCGCCCAACCCCCCGGCGGTGAGCCCGCAGTAAACCTGCAACTGCCTGACCGCTGAAAGTGATAAAAAACCGGGAGAAATATCTGCCACATCTGAAAGACTGACATTAAGTAGGCCGGGTAAGGCGTTAGCCGCCACCCGGCAAAAATGTGGGCATGATAGCTAAATGGGCTTGTTATCCCCCGGTGGCGCTGCGCTTACCGGGGCTACAGGTCCTCAGCCGCCTGAAGGCGGGGAGCCCGGTATTTATGGGTTTCCAGGTCAGGTAAGGCGTCAGCCGCCACCTGACAGGAATGCGGGGATGGCAGCGAAAACCGGCCTGTTATCTCCCTGGTGGTGCTGTGCAAGCGCCTCACATTCCGGTCCCGTAGACTGTTCCGTTCACTGTGAATACGGAGATAGTTTTTCTGACCCTTGCGAGTGAACGGGCAGGGGGACGTTTCGCCCGGCCCCCTGCACCCCCGGCATGGCGCTGGAAACCTGCCGCTTCGCGGTCCGCTCCACTCCGGCTTCATCTGGCGGACCGGGCGGGACTCGACGGCCTTGTCTCGACCCGCCCTCTGGCCGCCGTCCTGGCGGCCAGTCCTGGATGTGCGCCTGCGTTCCCGCCAGGTTTCCCTGATGCGCCCAACGCCCCTGCGGTGGGCCCGCAGTAAAGCTGCAACTGCCCGGCCGCTGAAGGTGATAAAAACTGGGGAAAATACCTTTGCCTCACCTGAAAGACTGATATTAAGTAGGCCGGGTAAGGCGTCAGCCGCCACCCGGCAAAAATGCGGGCACAATAATTTCATACAGATTCGGCATCACGCTTAAACCTGCTTCACATTCTGGTTCCGTGGGCTGTTCCGTTCACCGTCAGTACGAGGATATTCGTTATCTCCGCAGCCGGTGAACGGCATTGCGCTGGAAACCTGCAACTGTCTGACCGCTGAAGGTGATAAAACACTGTTTTTTTAAGCAGCGACTAATACCCTGCTGAAAGCACAGAACCTACAGCGATGCCCTGGTGCCCGCTGAAACCGGCGAACCGGAGACCCGAAGACAAGGGCTGGACGCCAGGGATGGCGGCCAGAGGCGAATCGAGGCATGACGCCGAGTTGAGCCGACCGCAGGCTGAGGGTCGGGAGGTGAGCGCAGTGCGCAGCACCGGTTTCTTTGCGGGACCGCGGGGATTGTACAAGGGGGAGACGGTTTTCTCCCCCTTTACCCGTTCACGGGCGACGGTAGTTCATTTTCTGCGGGATTACGGTGAACGGAACCTTTGTCCACAGGAATGGAGACTAATCAGGTTTAACCGTGTATGGAAAGCGCAATGCTGCCTTCTCATATTCCGGTTCAGAGGGCTGTTCCGTTCACTGTCAGTACGCGGTCACTCTTCTGTTCGTTGCGTGTGAACGGGCAGGGGGACGTTTCGCCCGTCCCCCTGCACCCCCGGCATGGCGCTGGAAACCTGCCGCTGCGCGGTCCGCTCCACTCCGGCTTCATCTGGCGGACCGGGCGGGACTCGACGTCCCTGTCTCGACCCACCCTCTTGCCGCCGTCCTGGCGGCCAGTCCTGGATGTGCGCCTGCGTTCCCGCCAGGTTTCCCTGATGCGCCCAACCCCCCGGCGGTGAGCCCGCAGTAAAGCTGCAACTGCCCGGCCGCTGAAGGTGATAAAAACTGGGGAAAATACCTCTGCCTCACCTGAAAGACTGACAGTGAGTAGGCCGGGTAAGGCGTAGCCGCCACCCGGCAAAAATGCGGGCATGGTAGCGAAAACCGGCTTGTTATCCCCCGGTGGCGCTGCGCTTACCGGGGCTACGGGTCCTCAGCCGCCTGAAGGAGGGGGCCTGGTATTCATCAATTTCCAGGTCAGGTAAGGCGTTAACCGCCACCTGACAGGAATACGGGCATAATAGCAAAAACTCGCCCGTTATCCCCCGGTGGCGCTGCGCTTACCGGGGCTACGGGTCCTCAGCCGCCTGAAGGAGGGGGCCTGGTATTCATCAATTTCCAGGTCAGGTAAGGCGTTAGCCGCCACCTGACAGGAATACGGGCATAATAGCGAAAACTCGCCCGTTATTCCCCGGTGGCGCTGCGCTTACCGGGGCTACGGGTCCTCAGCCGCCTGAAGGAGGGGGCCTGGTATTCATCAATTTCCAGGTCAGGTAAGGCGTTAACCGCCACCTGACAGGAATTCGGGCATGGTAGCTAAAATTTGCCTGCCATCCCCCGGTGGCGCGGCGCTACCCGACCCGCGCCCTCGCTACATTACCTGAAAAAGACCTGACGTCACTCACCAAACACCACCTGCGCCCAGCGGGCCAGCCCGGCGGTTACCGAACCAAAATCATCGCCACCGGCAACGGGAATTCCCGGCAGGTGGGCCGCCAGCGCCTGTTTAATCAGCGGAGAACGGGCGCTGCCGCCGGTCAGGTAAATGACATCCGGTTTGTCATTGCCGTTATCCAGCGCCAGCTGAACTTGCTCCATAATACGGGCCAACGGCTGACTCAGGGCGGCTTCCAGCCCCTGCTGACTAATGGCTGTCGCCAGATCTTCGCTGATAAAGGGGAGGCCAGTCGTAACGCTCGGCTGTGCGGAAAGGGCGATTTTGCTCTCTTCCGCGCTACGCACCAGACGATAGCTCAGACGCTGGCGCCAGACCTTCAGCAGCAGCGCGACCTTCTCGCTATCGCGGGCGCTGCGCAGCAAATCGTTCAGCAAGCGGCCATTGGCGGCGCTGTAAAAATCAGTCTGCGCTGGTACGTCGTTAATCGCCACCGCGTTCCACCACGGCAGAATTGGCAGCGCGATACCTTTTTCGCTGTCGCCGCCCATCCCCAGCAGCGGCATCAGGCATTTAAACGCCAGCGCGATATCCAGGTCGTTACCGCCGACGCGGCAGCCGCTGTGGCCAAGCAGGCTTTGCTGGCGATCGGCCTTTTGCCGCCACGGCGGCCCCATCAGCAACAACGAGCAGTCGGTGGTGCCGCCGCCGATATCGACAACCAGAACGCGTTTTTCCTCCGTGAGGGTCGCTTCGAAATCCAGCCCGGCGGCCACCGGTTCAAACTGGAACACCACGTCGCGAAATCCGGCGCGCTTTGCCGCACGCTCCAGGATCCCCTGAGCCTGCGCATTGGCCACATCGCCGCCGAGCCCCTGGAAATTTATCGGTCGCCCGATAACCGCCTGGTCGATAGTTTCCGTCAGCTGCGTTTGTGCCTGCAGCTTAATATGCAGCATCATGGCGCAGACTAAATCTTCGAACAACGCCACCTGCTGAGGCTTGAGCCCGCTGGCGCCGAGGAACGATTTTGGCGACTTGATAAAGTAGACCTCTTCCGGGTCATCAATGTACTGATGCAGAGAGGCGAGGCCAAACTGCACGCTATGACTGAGTACGTCGATATCTTCATCGCGGTTGTAACTGATGGCGCGCCGCAGCAGCGCCTGGTTCTCATCACCGTGGGTCGGGACGTTATGATGGCGATAAAGCCATTCGCTGACCGCTTCGCGCGTGGGGGCTGAAAGCATTGATGGCAGCAAGGCACTGCCATTCTCCAGCGTCAGCAGTTGCGGCGTATTTTCGCGCATTACCGCCACTGAACAGTTGGCGGTACCGTAGTCAAAACCAATAAACATAGCCTGCAAAATCCCCATGCCGGTGAAGAAGGGGGGCGACTTTAGCGGATTGGCGCGACAGCGACAACTGGAATTTAAAAGCAAGGCACCTCTGGCGCGAAACCGCTATCATTGACGTGCAGAAAAAGGAGCAATGATGACGCTGTTACCCTGGCACTCTCCCTATGACTGGCAATGGATGTTTCGTTTTCTTGGCGCCCGTGCGGTGCAGGGCGTTGAAACCTTTACCGACGGGCGCTACATCCGCAGCTTCGCCCTGAAGGGGCATGCGGGGCTGATTACCGTCGTCCCGGATGACGCCGCGCAGGGGATGCGGGTGACGCTTTCCGCGGGATTACAGCCGGTAAAGGACCAATGCCTGGCGCGGATTGGGCGCTTGTTTGATTTATCCTGCGAGCCGCAGCAGATTGTCACGACGCTGGGTCCGCTTGCGCAGAACGGGCCGGGGTTGCGCCTGCCTGGCTCCCTCGATGCTTTTGAACAAGCAGTTCGCGCGGTGCTGGGGCAACTGGTCAGCGTGGCGATGGCGGCCAGACTGACCGGCAAAGTGGTGGCGCTTTGCGGCCAGCCGCTGCCCGATGCGCCCGGTTTTTTTCTGTTTCCGCAGCCGCAACAGCTGGCAGCGACCGATCCGCTGGCGTTGAAGGCGCTGGGGATGCCCCTACGGCGCGCGCAGGCGCTGATTCATCTGGCGCAGGCAGCCATCAGCGGCGACCTGCCGCTGGTCTCGCCGGATAATATTGAGGCCGGAATAAAGCAGTTACAGACGCTACCTGGTATTGGCCGCTGGACGGCGAACTATTTCGCGCTACGCGGCTGGCAGGCGCGGGATATCTTTCTGGCCGATGATTATCTGATTAAACAGCGTTTCCCCGGCATGACGCCAACGCGGATTGCGCGCTATGCCAGCCGTTGGCAGCCGTGGCGTTCCTATGCATTGCTGCATATATGGTATAGCGAAGGCTGGCTGCCGGAGGCGGAATAGGACCGGGCTGCGTTGCCTGCCACACGGCGGTTTACAGGATGAAACCTATAGCACTGGTATCAACGCGCTGAAATCCCTATAATTGCGGCGTTTGGCGGTTAACCGCCACCCTTCATATACGCAAAATCATTCAAGATGCGCCCCAGGCGCGTTAGCGTTTTGAACCGCGCTGGCCCCGAAAATGTGAGGCGGCAAGCGGTGTAACGCGACGGGGACGTGAGCCCCGGAACTGACGATCGTCAGGGAACTGAGCGAGCAACGCCGCCGACAACAAGGCAGCTTGAACGGTCGAGTGTATACATTTCCAGGTTAATCAGGTCGCAAAAAAGTTATGACTGATACGTCTCATCAGTGCGTCATCATAGGCATCGCCGGCGCATCGGCTTCGGGCAAAAGCCTTATCGCCAGTACGCTTTATCGTGAATTACGTGAACAGGTCGGCGATGAACATATCGGCGTTATTCCGGAAGACAGTTATTATAAGGATCAAGGTCATCTGTCGATGGAAGAGCGGGTAAAAACCAACTACGATCACCCCAGTTCGATGGATCACAGCCTGCTGTTGCAGCATTTACAGATGCTGAAGAACGGCGAGCCGATTGAACTGCCGGTATATAGCTACGTTGAGCATACCCGAATGCCGGAAACCATCCATATTGAGCCGAAGAAAGTGATCATCCTTGAAGGGATCCTCCTGCTGACCGACGCCCGCCTGCGCAATGAACTCAGCTTCTCTATTTTTGTCGATACCCCGCTGGATATCTGCCTGATGCGCCGTATCAAGCGCGACGTGAACGAGCGCGGGCGTTCAATGGATTCGGTGATGGCGCAGTATCAGAAAACGGTGCGCCCGATGTTCCTGCAGTTTATCGACCCGTCCAAGCAGTATGCGGATATTATTGTGCCGCGCGGCGGTAAGAACCGCATCGCTATCGATATTCTAAAGGCCAAAATCAGTCAGTTCTTTGAATAACCCCAACGAATTGTGTAACGTGCAAAGAGAAGACAACCTGCCCTTATCCCCGGAAGGCGTAAGGGCGCAATGCCTTAAAGGAGAACGTTCATGCGTCTGTGCGACCGAGATATAGAAGCCTGGTTGGATGAAGGGCGGCTGGCGATTAATCCGCGCCCGCCGGTTGAGCGCATTAATGGCGCGACGGTCGATGTGCGTCTGGGGAATAAATTCCGCACCTTTCGCGGCCATACGGCGGGCTTTATTGACCTGAGCGGGCCGAAAACGGAAGTGAGCGCCGCGCTGGATCGCGTAATGAGCGAGGAGATCGTCCTGCAGGATGGCGACGCGTTTTTCCTCCATCCGGGCGAGCTGGCGCTGGCGGTGACGTTTGAATCGGTGACGCTACCGGCGGATCTGGTCGGCTGGCTTGATGGCCGTTCTTCGCTGGCGCGGCTGGGGTTAATGGTGCATGTGACCGCCCACCGTATCGATCCTGGCTGGTCCGGCTGTATCGTGCTGGAGTTCTATAATTCAGGTAAGCTGCCGCTGGCGTTGCGCCCGGGAATGCTTATCGGGGCGTTAAGCTTTGAACCTTTATCCGGCCCGGCGGCGCGGCCTTATAACCGCCGCGAAGACGCTAAATACCGTGACCAGCAGGGTGCGGTGGCGAGTCGTATCGACAAGGATTGATAATTTTAGTGGTTTGCTGAGGATGTCATGAGACGAATTCTGACCACGCTGATGATCTTGCTGACGGTGGTTGTCGCCGGTCTTACCGCGCTGGTATTGCTGGTTAATCCCAACGATTTTCGCGCCTATATGATTAAAGAGGTGGCGAATCGTAGCGGCTACCAGCTGGCGCTGGATGGCCCCTTGCGCTGGCACGTCTGGCCGCAGCTCAGCATCCTCTCAGGCCGTATGACGTTGACCGCGCCCGGCGCCGAAGAGCCTATTGTGCGTGCGGATAATATGCGCCTTGACGTCGCGCTGTTCCCGCTGATTACCCATCAGTTGCAGGTAAAGCAGGTGATGCTGAAAGGCGCGGTTATCCAGTTGACATCCAAAACCGCAGCCGTGCGCAGCCAGGATGCGCCGGTGGTCCCGCATGAAAATACGCTGCCGCAGGCGCCTGAGGATCGCGGCTGGTCGTACGATGTCCGGCAATTGCAGGTTGTCGATAGCGTGCTCTTCTTTCAGCATGAAGATGGCGAACAGGTTACGGTGCGGGATATCCATCTACAGATGGAGCAGGATGAAAACCATCGCGCCGGGCTTGAATTTTCAGGGCGGATTAACCGCGATCAGCGGGATCTGGCGCTCTCTTTATCCGCGCAGGTTCAGGGCGGGGATTATCCTCACTCCCTGAAAGCGGAGATTTCACAGCTAGACTGGCAACTGCGCGGAGCGGAACTGCCTGCGGAAGGGATTAACGGCCAGGGCAGCATGCAGGTAAGCTGGCTGGAGGATGCCAAAAAGCTTAGCTTCGACAAGCTGAATTTATCGGCTAACGGCACGACGCTTGCCGGGAATGCCAGCGTCGTGCTGGGGGCGCAGCCCGACTGGACGCTGAACCTGCAGGCGGGGACGCTGAACCTTGACCGTCTCCTCAGCCATACCTCAGCGGCCAGGGATAACGGCGTTAATCAGCAAGGGCAAAATCTGAGCCCGCCGTTACGTCCGGTGATCGCGGATAGCGGTATGCAGCAGGATTATAATGCTCTGCGTGGTTTTAATGCCCGCATGACCCTGAAGGCCGATCAGTTACAGTGGCGGGGCATGCATTTTACGCAGGTGAATGGCGATATTCGCAATCAGCAGGGGCTGCTGACGATCGCGAAGCTACAGGGGAATCTGGATGGCGGACGGCTGTCGTTGCCCGGTTCTCTGGATGCCCGCGGCGGGACGCCGCAAGCGTCGTTTCAGCCGCAGCTGGACAATGTTGAGATCGGTTCGATTCTGCGGGCCTTTAACTATTCGCTAAACCTTAGCGGCAAGCTCTCTCTGAACGGCGAGTTCTCTGGCGAGAAGATTGATGCCGATGATTTCCGCCGCAACTGGCGGGGAGAGGCGCAAATTCAGATGACGGATACCCGCGCGGAAGGGCTCAACTTCCAGCAACTGGTGCAGCAGGCTATTGCGCGCAGCGCTAATCTCCAGACGGAGGATAACGTCGGTGATAACGCCACCCGGCTGGATACGTTTAACACCTCTCTGGCGCTGGCGAAGGGCGTGGTCACCTTAAGTCATATGCAGGGGCAATCCGCGCTGCTGGCGTTGACGGGGCAGGGTGAGCTTAACCTGCTGAAAGAAGCATGCGATATGCGCTTCAACGTGCAGGTGCTCGGCGGCTGGAAAGGGGAGAGCAAGCTGATTGAGCGGCTCAGACAGACCGCGATCCCGCTGCGTATTTATGGCAACTGGCAGGCGATGAACTACAGTCTGCAGGTTGACCAGATTCTGCGGAAACAGCTGCAGGATGAAGCGAAAAAGCGGCTTAATGAGTGGGTCGAGCGCAATAAAAATAGCCGGGACAGCAAGGATGTGAAGACGCTGCTGGATAAGCTGTAAGCGCGTCAACGCGCGTTATGCCGGCATTCCGGTTCGCCGGGTCGGCAACAGACCGGCACGGTAGCAACATCAGGCCCGGTGATTTGTAGGCCGGGCAAGCGCAGTTTGTCGGCAATCTGATTCTTTGGTAGAGATGTCTTCTCTATACCAACGCCTTGGGGATCAGCACCAGAGCCATTTCTTCGGCCAGAGCTGTGAGTTCGTTATTAACGTCTGTTGATATTGAGGCCGGTTCGGAATCGACAGTCACGTCGAGATCGCGAATATCTACGCGATCGCCAAACAACATAATGGCTTTATCGCCATGCTGTTTAGAAGGCCACTGGATTCCGTGGGCCTCAGGATTATCATTATGGATTTTTTCGGCCCATTTACGCGTTTCCGGGTAATTATCCGCGGAGGACCCGAGTAAATCGCCCTGCGTGATGCCAACTCTCTTCATAAACCGGGGATTGAGGTCAACAAGTTGAATATCTTTTTTGGCGGAAATCTGGCTTCGGGCAAGGTTGTCGAGAGTGGACAGCTCCACAGGCGCGTCTTCGCAGGGAATGGGGAGATCGTGTAACACCGTTTCCATTAGGGCGACAGGCAGGGTTTCCCCACCATATAATGTAGGGATGTTGCTGCCTTCGCTTTTAATGATTGGGCTGAACCTGCCTTTCCCTTTTCCTGGATTAAACTCTGTCGCGCCAAACTGTGATGAATGGATTCGTTCAATGGTTTTTCCTTTTGGCCAGGTTGTCAGCCTGGTCGAAAGATTATCAGTTTCTCTGGGGGTTTTGATTTTTTTAACCATGAACAGGCCCTTCCTTAGCCCTTAATGCGGCTTCCAATACCTGCTCTGGTGCTGAGATCAGGAGATCTTTGGGTTTTTTATTACCCAACCAACTGTTAGGTGTGCCAAACCAAACGGCCAGCGACCAGGCTGTTTTTGTTTCCCCGAACAGCGCTATAATCTTTCTCATCTGTGGCAGGGGCTGCCCGCCAATATCCAGCGCATATGCTGGATACAGGTCCCTCCCTTCCGATGTTATGGCGAAAATCTTTCCTGTCCGTTTCCAGCGATTGGGTAACCCACTGGGGTTTTTCACGCTGGCGCTGGCCCCTCCCCTGCGTGAAACTTCCTGAGCAGGGAGCCACTCGCTGTCATCCAGGATGTTCTTTTTAAGTTTCTCCAGACGTTCTGTATTAGTTGTGCCTGCGTTCTTTTGTCTGCCTTTGGCCTTAGCCTGTGCCGAAGCCGTTTTGTTTTGTGCAGTCGTGGGAAGTTGGCTCAACCCTGTTACCGCATGGATAGCGGCTTCAAGTGCAATTTTAAAGGCGACGTCATTAATTGATGGGGGGTGTTTCAGTACATAGTACCGGTCTTCCTGTCCATCATGAAGATCCGGCACCGTAATAGTAACGTCGGCATACCCGTCATGAGTCTTAACATACGAAATATTGCCTTTCGGGACTGCAATGATTTCAAAATCAGCGTCTTTGCCTCGTGTGATCATGATCTGATTCCTCGCCGTAGCTTAACCATATATCGTATATACCCTAAATAATTCGAGTTGCTTAAAGATGGTAAGGGAGTGAGTCCCCGGGAGCATAGATAGCAATGTGACCGGGGCGAATGAGCGAAACCAACACATAAGCAACCTGGAGTATGACGAGTATATATACAATATATTCGATATTCCGCTAGTACGCCATGTGCAGAAGGTTCTGTTACATCGGATTATCGATTTTTTGGCAAAGTGTGGTGGGTTTACACTACCCGCTTGCGCGGGCCTGCGGTAAATCGGCAGAACATTGAGATCGTCGCTTTTGTAGGCCGGGCAAGGCGTTAGCCGCCGCCCGGCGTAATCAGACTGGCACAATAGCTAAAACAGGTTTGCCACCCGTCGTCGTTCGCAAGATTCTTACGCTGCCTCTCCGGCGGCATTACACATCATAATCCAGCTCTGCTTCTTCCTGCACCGGCGGGACTATCTGGACTTTTTGCACCCGATGGCTTTCAACCTGCAACGTGCGCAGAACATATCCGTCAATTACCACCTCTTCGCCCTCCTGCGGGACATGCTGCAGATACTCCATCAGCAGACCGGCAACCGTGTGGTACTCGCGTTTTTCATCCAGCGGCAGAGGAACGTACTGAACTAAATCCTCCAGCGGCATATGGCCATTGACCGTCCAACTGCCGTCGCTGTTGCTGTGAATATCATGGCGGGCATCAATCTCTTCCGCTTCATTAGGCATATTACCGGCGATGGTTTCCATCACGTCGCTGAGGGTCACAATTCCCTCAACGGAGCCAAATTCATCGACGACAAAGGCAAAGTGGGTTCTGGCGTTGCGGAACTGCTCCAGCGCCGGCAGCAGCGGCAGCGTTTCCGGGAATACCAGCGGCTGGCGAATCAGGGCCTTGAGATTGAGCGGCTGGTTATGGAGCGACTGCTGCAGCAGGTCGATAATATGCACGACGCCGAGCATATCATCATCGTCATTACCGCCGGTGACCACCAGACGGGTATGCTGATTTTTATCCAGCAGGGCGCGGATCTCTTCTTCCGGGGCGCTGAGGTTAATGTGTTCAATATCATGACGCGAGGTCATGATGCTGCTGACCGTACGTTGATTGAGATTCAGTACCCGCTCAATCATCCGCCGTTCCTGAGGGTTAAACAGCGGGGTGTCGTCATGCTCCGCAACCAGCGAGGCGCTGTCGCTGTCCAGCTCATTATTGTCCTTACGTCCGCTTAACAGATTCATCACCGCTTCGGTAGTTCTTTGCCGCAGCGTCATATTGGCGGAAAGAAAGCGACGGCGGTTGAAAATCGCCAGTTGGTTAAAGGATTCAATCATCACCGAGAAGCCGATTGCCGCGTACAGGTATCCTTTTGGAATCGGGAAGCCAAAGCCTTCGGCTATCAGGCTAAAGCCAATCATTAACAGGAAACTCAGACAGAGAATAACGATCGTCGGGTGACTGTTCACAAAGCGGGTGAGGGCTTTGCTGGCCATCAGCATCAGGCTAATGGCAATGATCACCGCGGCCATCATCACCGCCAGATGGTCAACCATGCCGACGGCGGTAATCACCGAGTCGAGTGAGAAAATGGCGTCAAGCACCACGATTTGCGCGACCACGCCCCAGAATTTCGCCCCTCTGCGCTGGGTGGGGTTATCGCTGTCCTTCCCTTCCAGCCGCTCGTTAAGCTCAACCGTCGCTTTGAACAGCAGGAATAAACCGCCGAACAGCATGATCAGATCCCGGGCGCTAAAGCTCAAATCATGCCAGGTCAACAGCGGTTTGGTGAGCGTGACCAGCCAGGAGATAGACGCCAGCAGCAGCAGGCGCATCACCATTGCCAGTAGCAGGCCGGTTATCCGCGCCCGGTCGCGCTGCGCAGGGGGGAGTTTTTCCGCGAGAATGGCGATAAAGACCAGGTTATCAATACCGAGTACCAGTTCGATGACGACGAGCGTTATGAGACCTGCCCAGATTGAGGGGTCGGCAATCCATTCCATAATCAGTTAAAACCTTTACAACCTAAAAGTACCATCAATCGATCATGAATAAGCCAGGGATGAAATGCAATGTTTTCTGCCTTCTCCGGTGCATCAGGTAAGGAATCGCCATTGCGATAATTGTGCAGATTGATTGCTGAATGATGGGCACCTGGCTGATGCCGATCGGTTAAGCGCGCCATCGGTGTTGTCGTTTGTTTGATTGGTTAATGGCAATCGCTATTTTGGCGGTTATGGCAAAGATGGCGCATTTTTCGTTTTTACCCATTTGATTCAGTGGGTTGTTCCGTTCACCGCCAGTTTCAGGCCAGGTAAGGCGTCAGCTGCCACCTGACAGGAATGCGGGCACAATAATTTCATACAGATTCGGCATCACGCTCAAACCTGCTTCACATTCTGGTTCAGTGGGCTGTTCCGTTCACGGTGAATACGGAGATAGTTTTTCTGATCCTTGCGAGTGAACGGGCAGGGGGACGTTTCGCCCGTCCCCCTGCACCCCCGGCATGGCGCTGGAAACCTGCCGCTTCGCGGTCCGCTCCACTCCGGCTTCATCTGGCGGACCGGGCGGGACTCGACGTCCTGTCTCGACCCGCCCTCTGGCCGCCGTCCTGGCGGCCAGTCCTGGATGCGCGCCTGCGTTCCCGCCAGGTTTCCCTGATGCGCCCAACCCCCCGGCGGTGAGCCCGCAGTAAACCTGCAACTGCCTGACCGCTGAAGGTGATAAAAACTGGGGAAAATACCTCTGCCTCACCTGAAAGACTGACAGTGAGTAGGTCAGGTAAGGCGCCAGCCGCCACCCGGCAAAAATGCGGGCATGATAGCGAAAACCGGCCTGTTATCCCCCTGGTGGTGCTGTGCAAGCGCCTCATATTCCGGTCCCGTGGGCTGTTCCGTTCACTGTGAGTACGCCGATAGTTTTCTGCCCCTTGCGAGTGAACGGGCAGGGGGACGTTTCGCCCGTCCCCCTGCACCCCCGGCATGGCGCTGGGAACCTGCCGCTGCGCGATGTGCTCCACTCCGGCTTCATCTGGCGGAGCGGGCGCGACTCGACGGCCTTGTCTCGACACGCCCTCTGGCCGCCGTCCTGGCGGCCAGTCCTGGATGCGCGCCTGCGTTCCCGCCAGGTTTCCCTGATGCGCCCACCCCCCATGTGGTGAGCCCGCAGGAAACCTGGAACTGTCTGGCCGCTGAGGGTGATAAAACACAGAACCTCTCCTGAAAAAACGAACAGCGACGAATACCCTGCTGAAACCACAAAACTCGCAGCGATGCCCTGGTGCCCGCTGAAACCGGCGAACCGGAGACCCGAAGACAAGGGCTGGACGCCAGGGATGGCGGCCAGAGGCGAATCGAGGCATGACGCCGAGTTGAGCCGACCGCAGGCTGAGGGTCGGGAGGTGAGCGCAGTGCGCAGCACCGGTTTCTTTGCGGGACCGTGGGGATTGTAAAGGGGAGACGGTTTTCTCCCCCTTTACCCGTTCACGGGCGACAGTCATCCATTTTCTGCGGGATTACGGTGAACGGAACCCGTGGCGTAGGGCCTGTATTTATGGGATTCCAGATCAGGTAAGGCGTCAGCCGCCACCCGGCAAAATGCGGGCACAATAATTTCATACAGATTCGGCATCACGCTCAAATCTGCTTCACATTCTGGTTCAGCGGGCTGTTCCGTTCACTGTGAGTACGCCGATAGTTTTCTGACCCTTGCGTGTGAACGGGCAGGGGGACGTTTCGCCCGTCCCCCTGCACCCCCGGCATGGCGCTGGAAACCTGCCGCTGCGCGGTCCGCTTCACTCCGGCTTCATCTGGCGGCCAGTCCTGGATGCGCGCCTACGTTCCCGCCAGGTTTCCCTGATGCGCCCAACCCCCTGCGGTGAGCCCGCAGGAAACCTGAAACTGTCTGACCGCGGAAGGTAATAAAACACAGGTTTTCTATTAAGCAGCGACGAATACCCTGCTGAAACCACAAAACTCGCAGCGATGCCCTGGTGCCCGCTGAAACCGGCGAACCGGAGACCCGAAGACAAGGGCTGGACGCCAGGGATGGCGGACAGAGGCGAATCGAGGCATGACAAAATTGCCGGGAGTAATTTTGAACAGCGCTTGCGCTGGCCCTGAAAGGGCGAGTCCCAGGGATGGGACGAGTAGTACCGAGTTGAGCCGACCGCAGGCTGAGGGTCGGGAGGTGAGCGCAGTGCGCAGCACCGGTTTCTCTGCGGGACCGCGGGGATTGTAAAGGGAGAGACGGTTTTCTCCCCCTTTACCCGTTCACGGGCTACGGTCATCCATTTTCTGCGGGATTACGGTGAACGGAACCGGTGGCGCAGGGCCTGTATTTATGCGGTTTCCAGGTCCGGTAAGGCGTCAGCCGCCACCCGGCAAAAATGCGGGCATGATAGCTAAATGGGCTTGTTATCCCCCGGTGGCGCTACGCTTACCGGGGCTACGGGTCCTCAGCCGCCTGAAGGCGGGGAGCCCGATATTTATGGGATTCTCAAAATCATAATGTGGCAATATAAATGGCAAAAAAACAGAGGTTAATTTTGTGCATCTAAAAAATAGACACAACAAGATAAAGTCACCAGGCGTGATGAATATCTGAGCGGATGACTATAGCAGGCTATTCAGCGAGCGAAATTGAAGAACGCGTAGTGAGCGTAAAATGCATCAAGTCTGGCTTAATTTTGCGCATTTTATCATGAAATGATAAATATCAGTGATTATTCTGCCTGACCAGAGGTTAATGAGTGGTCTCTTATCCTGCACGGGTTCATATTGAAAGATAGCCATGTATCAAAAGCGTAATGAGGGACAAAAGATATGTATTATCGTTATATCTTATACGTTAAAATTACACGGTAAAATTATAACCTGTTGTAATTATTGAGGAATGCTGTTGGTTGGATGCACATAAGAATTTTCTCAAATCTGGCTACTGATCTGCGAGTTTTGTGCCTATTCTTAAGTACTAATCTGTAATTTCAGAATTTGACTGACAGTAGGGGAGTGATCAACCGTGTATCATCATAGATAAATGCCAGTGATACAATAATCTGACAGGAATCGATAGATTAATAACCATATGGGTGGGAATGATAATGGTGAGTTTGAAAGCAGTTATACCGGTTGCAGGGTTAGGGATGCATATGTTGCCTGCCACCAAGGCCATTCCAAAAGAGATGCTGCCAATTGTCGACAAACCGATGGTGCAGTACATCGTTGATGAAATTGTCGCTGCTGGTATTAAAGAAATTGTACTGGTGACCCATTCTTCCAAGAATGCCGTGGAAAACCATTTTGACACCTCTTATGAACTGGAAGCGCTGCTTGAGCAACGCGTAAAACGCCAGTTGCTGGCGGAAGTGCAGGCCATCTGCCCGCCGGGCGTCACCATAATGAACGTGCGCCAGGGGCAGCCGCTTGGTTTAGGCCATTCAATCCTTTGCGCCCGTCCGATCGTCGGCGACAATCCGTTTATCGTGGTATTGCCGGATGTCATCCTTGACGACGCCAGCGCCGATCCGCTGCGCTATAACCTTGCTGCAATGGTGGCGCGTTTTAACGAGACGGGCCGCAGCCAGGTGCTGGCAAAACGTATGGATGGCGACCTTTCCGAATACTCTGTGATTCAGACCAAAGATGCGCTGGAGTCCGAAGGCCAGGTTGCGCGCATTATTGAGTTTATTGAAAAACCTGATGAACCGCAGACCCTGAATTCCGATCTGATGGCGGTTGGCCGTTATGTGCTGTCCGCTGATATATGGCCGGAGCTGGAACGGACGCAACCGGGCGCCTGGGGCCGTATTCAGTTAACCGACGCCATCGCCGAACTCGCGAAAAAGCAGGCGGTCGATGCCATGTTAATGACCGGCGACAGTTACGACTGCGGTAAAAAAATGGGTTATATGCAGGCCTTTGTAAACTACGGACTGCGTAACCATAAAGAAGGGGCAAAATTCCGTGAGAGTATTAAAAAGCTATTAGCGTAATTTTGTACCCGGCGTTTTCAGGCGTATATGGATACCCTGAATAATTTGCGTTACAGGGAAAAAATGCGTCAGGCGTTTTTGCTCAGTTTTTGTGTTTGCTCAAAAAGCGAAGCCCTGAGACGGGCCGGGTTATTGCCCACGCTCAGGAAACGGGCAGTATGACGGCTATATAAACATCAACGGTTGCCGCGGTTTGTTAATAAACCGCGGTGCGAATCCGTTTATTTGCCTGAATGGCCGTGACGATTTGTCTTAATAGATTAGTAATGTAAAACAATGGGTTACATTTATTTTGTTATGTTGTATCGCTCTGGCGAGGCGGAAAACGTTCGGAGGTTTCTGGTAGTCAAAAAGAGTGCCTCATGATGGAATGGTCGGACTAGCTGAATTTAATCTTTGCTGATAACCACTTACCAGGATTTTTCTTAAAAAATAAGTCCTGAATCGCATGCGGTAGCAAAATAAAACTTGACTGAGATCATGTTTGCACATTAAACAACGGATAAGGTATGCACAATAATGTGAAGTTCATGGATGTGTATGCCCGGACTGACGTCGCAGTATAGACATTACGGACAGGAGAGATCGTCAAAGGATGAAAAGTAAATGAACTGGCAGCTTGTCACTTTTTTTGGCGATAGTACCGTGCTGTTACCCAGTGCGGCCGTGTTGTTTATCGTCCTTTTATTGCGCAGGGATTCAACGTCAGTGGCCTGGCAGTGGGCGCTGGTGTTTGGCATTACTGGCGCAATAGTTTGCGCATCAAAACTGGCCTTTATGGGGTGGGGAATAGGGAACCGCGAGCTGGATTTCACCGGTTTTAGCGGGCACACGGCATTATCCTCCGCTTTCTGGCCCATTCTTTTATGGCTGCTCTCTTCACGCGCTGTACCCGTTGTGCGTCTTTTTTCGGTTTTGTTTGGTTATGCCTTAGCCGGGTTGGTGGGTTACTCACGATTAATCATTCATGCCCATTCACCCTCGGAAGTGGTTGCCGGTTTACTGTTAGGCGCGGCAGGAAGTGCCTTATTCCTGATGCTGCAATTGCGTGCCAGTGGCGTACATACCGCGCCGCTGTCGTGGGGAAGCCTGGCAAGCGTGCTGATCATTCCCGTGGTGCTGTTGAACACCGGAGCAAAAGCGCCAACGCAGTCTTTATTAGCGGAGATTGCGGTTAAGATCGGCCCGCTGGACAAACCCTTTACCCGGGCCGATCTGCATAAGCGTTTTTACTGACAGAAACGGGCAACGGTGTGGGGAGTACGCTTCGCCACACCGTATGAATGGAGCCCTTCTATGGCGGGGCGTGCGGCGGTGTCGCATTTCATATTCATGAAATAGATTGATGATATGACATTGTGCGCAACAATTAGCATAATGATAATCAACCAGGATGTATCCTAAATAATGTGTCAGGCCAGATATCGAATTTATTAATGATAACAACAGTTGGATATAATTGTTTTTACTATTAAATCTTGTAGTTGACTAATTATAATTAATTTGCAAGTAAATCAACACAATTAATGTGGAAAAAAGATAGTAAAATCATACTGTTGTGATTTTTTAAGCAATGATGGTTAGAACGTGTTTATAGGTATTTGACGGCAAACAATATTGTCATGAGACCCTTTGCTTATGCCGACTGCATGGGAGTAAATAATCAAAATTACACTCCCAATTGACGGCAGAATCTCGTAAACTTATTGCCGAAAAATTGATTACCTTGCTGTATTAATTGCCGATTCGCTGACGCGATCGGTTGAATTTAAACGGAATTAAATGAACGAAGAAGTACAGTGCATTGGTAGCTGTTAAGCCACGGGCGGTAGCGTACCTGCTGACTGGGCTTTGCCGTTTGTTGTTACACTCATCTCATGCGAACAAAATTCTTAAAGTCGTCCCCCACAGGTGATTATCCCCACAAGCTGTATATACTAACGCCTTTGTCAGCAGGCCCGCTGTTGACTGGCATAACGCATGCGGGAGAAATCTTTGTGCGCGCTCTGCTATGGAATGGCCTTTAATGATAATTTCGCTTACATTTATGTACGGCACGCTCGCTGCTATAAAGCGGAGCAGGCATGATCCCTGGATGGCGTCCATGTCTGAGTTTGCTGCCGCCATAACAAAATTTGTCGCATGAACTTAGCAGGGGTGGCGCAAGAGAGCGCTGCGTCTATCAGTGTTTCCCTTGTTGTATCGGCTTGCGGAAACGGGGCTTAAATGGATCTTGTTCAATGATAAAAATTACGCGAATCGCACTGGCTCTGGGACTGCTTGCGTCTACCAGCTCACTTGCCTGGGCCTCCGGCCTGGTATTGAATGACAACGAGCTGCGTAACGACCTGGCATGGCTCTCCGATCGTGGCGTTATTCACCTCAGCCTGTCCACCTGGCCGCTGAGCCAGGAAGAGATTAACCGGGCGCTAAAAAAAGCAAAACCGTCCTACTCTTCTGAACAGATTGTTCTGGCGCGAATCAACCAACGTCTCGATGCTTTAAAAGCGGATTTTCGCGTAAGCGGTTATACCTCAACCGATAAGCCGGGCACGCCGCAGGGATTTGGTCAGAACCAGCCTGCCGATAGCTCTTTGTCACTAGCCTTTAATAACAGTGGCGAATGGTGGGATGTTCACCTGCAGGGGAATGTTGAAGGCGACGAACGGATCAGCAACGGCTCACGTTTTAACGCTAACGGCGCTTATGGCGCGGTGAAGCTGTGGAACCAGTGGCTCTCCTTCGGCCAGATGCCGCAGTGGTGGGGGCCGGGTTATGAAGGCAGCCTGATTCGTGGGGATGCCGCTCGCCCGATGACCGGCTTTTTAATGCAGCGCGCCGAACAGGCCGCGCCGGAAACCTGGTGGCTGCGCTGGATTGGCCCGTGGCAGTATCAGATTTCCGCCAGCCAGATGAATCAATATACCGCCGTGCCACATACCAAGATTATCGGTGGACGTCTGACCTTTGCGCCGTTCCAGTCATTAGAACTGGGCGCATCACGCATTATGCAGTGGGGAGGAGAGGGGAGACCGGAGTCGTTAAGCAGTTTCTGGGATGGTTTCACCGGGAATGATAATACCGGGACGGATAATGAACCGGGTAACCAGCTTGCAGGCTTTGATTTTAAATTTAAGTTAGAGCCAACCCTGGGATGGCCAGTGAGCTTCTACGGTCAGATGATCGGTGAAGATGAGGCTGGGTATTTGCCATCCGCGAATATGTTCCTGGGTGGCGTGGAAGGGCACCACAGCTGGGGTAAAGATGCGGTGAACTGGTACGTGGAAGCCCATGATACGCGTACCAATATGAGCCGTACAGGTTACAGTTATACGCACCATATCTATAAAGATGGTTACTATCAGCAAGGCTATTCGCTCGGAGATGCGATGGGCGGTGATGGTCAACTCTTCGCCGGTAAAGTTGAACTGGTCACCGAAGAAAACCAGCGCTGGAGTGCGCGTCTGGCTTATGTAAAAGTGAATCCGAAAAATCAGTCGATTAATAAGGCTTTTCTGCAAGCGGATACCCTTAAAGGGATCCAGTTAGGCTGGAGCGGCGATGTGTATAAATCTGTGCGCCTGAATACGTCTCTCTGGTACACCGATGCAGATAACAGCGATAGCGATGATGTGGGTGTGAGCGCCGGGATTGAAATTCCCTTTAATTTATAGCCTTAACGCAGCGGCGGGAAAAGCTACTGTCGTCAGGGGATTAAAAACTTTTGGTTTATTGATGATATGACATTATGACGAAAAAAATTGTTAGATTTTCTGCATTGGCATTAGCGATAGGGTTTTTATCCGGTTGTACGATTATGCCGGGCCAGGGGTTAAACAGCCTGCGAAAGAATGTGGTTGAGCTACCGGATAGCGATTATGACCTGGATAAGCTGGTGAATGTTTACCCCATGACGCCGGGGCTTGTGGAGCAACTGCGTCCTGAACCGGTGATTGCACGCTCCAATCCTCAGTTAGATAGCCTGCTAAAAAGCTATGAGTACCATATTGGCGTTGGCGATGTGCTCATGGTCACCGTATGGGATCACCCGGAACTGACCACGCCTGCTGGCCAGTACCGTAGCGCCAGCGATACCGGCAACTGGGTGAACTCAGACGGGACGATTTTCTATCCGTATATTGGTAAAGTCCAGGTTGCAGGTAAAACGCTCAGTCAGGTACGCCAGGAAATTGCCAGCCGCTTAACTACCTATATTGAAAGCCCGCAGGTGGATGTTAGCATTGCCGCGTTTCGTTCGCAGAAAGCCTATGTGACGGGAGAGGTAAGTAAATCTGGTCAGCAAGCGATTACAAATATTCCGCTGACGGTGATGGATGCAATTAACGCTGCCGGAGGACTTGCCGCTGATGCAGACTGGCGGAATGTGGTGCTGACGCATAACGGTAAAGATACCAAAATTTCACTGTATGCACTTATGCAGAAAGGCGATCTCACCCAGAATCGCCTCTTGTACCCCGGCGATATTTTATTTGTGCCACGTAACGATGATCTTAAAGTCTTTGTGATGGGGGAAGTGGGTAAACAGAGCACACTGAAGATGGATCGTAGTGGGATGACGCTTGCGGAAGCTCTGGGCAATGCGGAAGGGATGTCTCAACAATATAGTGATGCCACCGGAGTGTTTGTTATTCGTCAGTTAAAAGGTGATAAGCAGGGTAAAATTGCTAATATCTACCAGCTTAATGCCCAGGATGCATCGGCGATGGTTCTGGGGACAGAATTCCAGCTACAGCCGTATGATATCGTTTATGTGACAACTGCGCCGTTGGTGCGTTGGAACCGTGTCATTTCACAACTTGTGCCGACCATCACTGGTGTACACGATATGACAGAAACCGTTCGCTATATTAAGAATTGGAATTGATTATGTTTGACTCGATTCTGGTGGTTTGTACTGGAAATATTTGCCGTTCGCCAATTGGTGAGCGTTTGCTACGCCGGTCTTTGCCTAATAAGAGAATTGATTCGGCTGGTGTTGGTGCATTAGTAGGTTATCAAGCAGATGAATCAGCAATACGCATTGCAAAGAAGCATGGTCTATCCCTTGATGGTCATAAAGGAATACAATTTACGTCTTCTTTAGGTCGTCAGTATGACTTGGTTTTAGTTATGGAGCATAGCCATTTAGAACAAATAAGTCGAATTGCCCCTGAGGTGAGAGGGAAAACGATGTTATTTGGGCATTGGCTTGGAGGGAAAGAAATACCCGATCCATATAGAAAAAGCGATGAAGCATTCGAATCAGTATATCAATTGATTGAACAGTCTACCAAACTTTGGGCTGCTAAATTAGGTGTGTAATCTCGGGAAACACGTCATGAATTCTGTCTCAACAAATAAAACAAATGTATCCGGAACTGAAGAAATCGATATTGGACGCCTAATTGGTGAACTTATTGATCATCGTAAATTGATTATTGCTGTCACCTCCGGATTTACACTATTAGCAGTTTTGTACGCATTATTGGCAACACCAATTTATCAAGCTGATGCATTGGTGCAAGTAGAACAAAAACAAGGAAATGCAATATTAAGTAGCCTAAGTCAAGTCCTGCCTGATAGTCAACCTCAATCTGCACCAGAAATAGCATTGCTTCAATCAAGAATGGTGTTAGGTAAAACAGTAGATGATTTAAACTTACAAGCACAAGTAAAACAGAATTATTTTCCTTTAGTCGGTCGCGGGTTGGCAAGGTTGATGGGTCAAAAGCCAGGGAACATTTCTGTTAGTCGACTTTATCTACCTACTAATAATGATATTGATGATGATAATGCCCCTAAGATAATCATCACTGTTGAAGATGAAAAACACTATAGAATCGATGGGGATAATTTTAGTGCTGAGGGTACGGTTGGTGTATTGTTTAACGGAAACGGTATATCTCTACTAATCCAGTCAATTGATGCGACTCCTGGTGATGCTTTTACTATTAGTCAAATTTCACGTTTGAAAGCTATTACTGAACTTCAGAAGGTTCTAAATGTTTCAGATCAAGGGAAGGATACTGGAATGTTAAATCTAACGTTAACTGGCGATAACCCTGATTTAATTGCAAGTATATTAGATAATATTAGTCAAAACTATCTTGCTCAAAATATATCTCGCCAAGCTGCTCAGGACGCAAAAAGTTTAGACTTTTTAAGTGAACAATTACCTAAGGTAAGAAATGATTTAGATATAGCAGAAGATAAACTTAATGCTTACAGAAAACAAAAGGATTCGGTAGACTTAAATATGGAGGCAAAGTCCGTACTTGATCAAATTGTAAATGTTGATAATCAGCTTAATGAGCTTACATTCAGAGAGGCTGAAATATCGCAATTGTATACAAAAGAACATCCAACATATAAGGCTTTAATGGAGAAACGGCATACACTTCAGGAAGAAAAAAATAAACTTAATAACAGAGTGAGTGGAATGCCTTCGACGCAACAAGAGGTTTTACGATTAAGTAGAGATGTTGAATCAGGAAGAGCAGTTTATCTGCAATTATTGAATAGACAGCAGGAATTGAGTATCGCAAAATCAAGTGCAATAGGAAATGTTCGCATTATTGATAATGCGGTTACTGAACCTAAGCCTGTGAAGCCTAAAAAAGTGTTAATTGTTGCTGCGGGGATATTATTTGGTGCAATCCTATCTATAGGATTAGTTTTAATCAGAGTATTCCTGCGCCGTGGAATCGATTCTCCTGAACAGCTTGAAGAAATTGGGGTCAACGTTTATGCAAGTGTCCCCGTATCAGAATGGTTAGCTAAAAACAATCGTAGAACAAATCGTATTCGTAAAAATCAGTCTGAAACTTTGCTAGCTGTTGAAAATCCAGCAGATCTGGCGGTTGAGGCAATAAGAAGCTTAAGAACAAGCCTACATTTTGCAATGATGGAATCTAAAAATAATGTCTTGATGATTTCAGGCGCAAGCCCAAATGCAGGTAAAACTTTTATAAGCACAAACTTAGCTGCAACAATTGCTTTAACTGGTAAGCGTGTTCTTTTTATTGATGCGGATTTACGAAAAGGCTATGTCCATAAAATGTTTGGTCGCCAAAAAGAACAAGGTTTATCCGAGTTTCTGTCTGGCCAAGTTGAAATTGATTTAACCATTGAAAGAGTTGAGGAAGGAGGATTTGATTATATCAATCGTGGTCAAATACCGCCTAATCCAGCTGAATTATTAATGCATCCACGGTTTGAAAAACTATTGTCGTGGGCATCTCAACACTATGATTTAATAATAATTGATACACCGCCTATTTTAGCTGTAACTGATGCGGCGATCATTGGTAGATATGCTGGTACATCTTTGCTCGTAGCGCGATTTGAGGCAAATACAGCTAAAGAGATCGATATAAGTATGAAACGATTTGAACAAAGTGGTGTATCTATCAAAGGTTGCATATTGAATGGTGTAGTTAAAAAAGCTAGTAGTTATTATGGATATGGATATAATTACTATGGTTATTCATATTCAGATAAAGAAGGGAAAAATTAAAATAGATTGACCCTAAAAATAGGGTCAATTACAAAAATTTTGAAGTGATTAATATACGATATTTTTAATTTATATTATTTTACGTATTATAAATTATAGGTGGTATTGTGACTTTTAAAGAAATATATATAGATCCTCGGTGGGAAAATGCTGGTGGGATTGGTACTTTTTATGAAAATATAAATAGTATTAATAAATACAGACATATTGATATTGAAGGAAAACCATATAATCCCAAGGATTGCTTCTATTCAGCAAAAGCAATTTCTAAATTAAATGATGCAGTAGTGTTCTTT